>Ga0208695_1000098_pt1 | contig 119079 bp, 97 predicted proteins | sample AD_UKC111_MetaG_FD_184449 | JGI IMG/M metagenome (GOLD analysis project Ga0208695, IMG submission 184449) | Active sludge microbial communities of municipal wastewater-treating anaerobic digesters from Hong Kong - AD_UKC111_MetaG (SPAdes)... | ecosystem: Engineered > Bioreactor > Anaerobic >... | reverse complement strand
CAAGAGATTTTTTCTTTTTTGCAGAAATAATTTGTCGCCCGTCGTCGTGGGGAAAATAACAGAAATATCAAATATAATTTTTATCTGTTTTCCATTTTTTTGGATTATCAATTATATATTGCCTTATTCGATTTAATTCAATTTCATTTCGAATAATGTGTTCGTAATAATTTCGTTGCCACAACGGTTGCATTGGCGTTGTGGAGACACGTTGCATTGGCGTAGAGACACGTTGCAACGTGTCTCTACGTAATTGATTAATTTGTTTTGTTGTTGTTGATTTGAATAATCGTACAATGGTTGGAATTGAATTTTTTGTGGGTTTCCCAAATTGTTCAATTGTTTTTGTTCCCATTCCCGTATCCGATTCCATATCCGATTCCATATTCGATTCCATATTTGATTCCATTTCCGATTTCGTATCCGATTCCATTTCCGATTTCGTATCCGATTCCATTTCCGATTTCGTGGTAGAGACACGTTGCAACGTGTCTCTACCATCACCACCACCACGGAAACCACGTCCATCATCATTCCCCGTTATAATTAAAATCCCATGCAAATGATTTGGCATAACAACGAATGCGTCAATGACAATATTCGGACGAATAATGCCGGTTTTCAACCATTCGTTTTTAACCAATACACCGAATTCATTCAACATCATTTCACCATCAACAATATTTCCAAATAAACATTGCCGGTTGTGCGTAACAATGGTAATAAAATATGCGCCAGGTTGGGAATAATCATATCCTTGCAAACGAACGGATTCAATACGGTATTTGTCTTTGAACAGGGTCATTTTTATTTTATAGTTTTAAACACCAACGAAAAGCAAAAATTGCAAATTATCTGTCAATTTGCAATTTATTGGCCCTTTTAGTCCTTTGGCTCTTTTATCTAAATATTTGGTGACAAATCATTACCTATTCATTACCCGATCATTTTCTAATTATCATTTTTACTTTTCCCTGGCGTCTTTATGACTTCTTTGTGGCATCTTTGGCGTCTTCATGGCGTCTTTAATATGTAATTCGTTCCTTTTCCTGTACTACCTACTTGCACAAAAATATTTTTGACAACCAAATCAAGTAAGTCCCTGGTTGCAGTCCTTTCAGAAATTTTAGAAATCTCTTGATATTCCCTATTAGTAATCTTTCCTTTTTCTTTTACATATTTTACTGCCTGGATCTGCCTTTCGTTTAATCCTCTTTTTCTTAATTCTTCCTCATTAAAAATGTTTTTATGAAAAACGACAGTAAATTCCCCTAATCCTTCTTTTCTTTCAACAAATTCGGGCAGGGGTTCAAAATTTTGCTGTTGGGGCAGCAGGGGTCGGGGTTCAAAATTTTGAACCCCGACTATATAGTCCAAACGATGCAAGAGATTTTTTCTTTTTTGCAAAAATAATTTGTCGCCCGTCGTCGTGGGAAAAATTACAGAAATATCAAATATAATTTTCATCTGTTTTCCATTTTTTTGGATTATCAATTATATATTGCCTTATTCGATTTAATTCAATTTCATTTCGAATCATGTGTTCGTAATAATTTCGTTGCCACAACGGTTGCATTGGCGTTTGGCGTAATTGATTAATTTGTTTTGTTGTTGTTGATTTGAATAATCGTACAATGGTTGGAATTGAATTTGTTGTGGGTTTCCCAAATTGTTCCATTGTTTTTGTTCCCATTCCCGTATCCGATTCCATATCCGATTCCATATTCGATTCCATATCCGATTCCATATTCGATTCCATATCCGATTTCGTATCCGATTCCATATCCGATTTCGTATCCGATTCCATTTCCGATTTCGTGGTAGAGACACGTTGCAACGTGTCTCTACCACCACCACCACGGAAACCACGTCCATCATCATTCCCCGTTATAATTAAAATTCCATGCAAATGATTTGGCATAACAACGAATGCGTCAATGACAATATTCGGACGAATAATACCGGTTTTCAACCATTCGTTTTTAACCAATACACCGAATTCATTCAACATCATTTCACCATCAACAATATTTCCAAATAAACATTGCCGGTTGTGCGTAACAATGGTAATAAAATATGCGCCAGGTTGGGAATAATCGTATCCCTGCAAACGAACGGATTCAATACGGTATTTGTCTTTGAACAGGGTCATTTTTATTTTATAGTCAATAAAAAATAAGGTTTTTTACTCCACTTTTTTATCAATAAAATACTTACGAAATTTTTTGCTGCCTTTAGCCTCTTTCATTGGATTCAACAGCACGGTAAAGGCAAGTGTTGGCAAAAGCACAAACTGTTTTAAAAATGTTATCTGTCCATTGCGAGTTGAATTCTATGTTTTGCTGTTCATTCATACGTTTGTTCCTTGCTTTTTTACATCAATTAATCGCCCTCTATTAGCCAATGAGTAGCCATTTTAGTCCTTTGGCTCTTTTATCTAAATATTTGGTGACAAATCATTACCTATTTATTACCTGATCATTTTAAAATTATTATTTTTACTTTTCCCTGTCGTCTTTATGGCTTCTTTGTGGCGTCTTTGGCGTCTTCATGGCGTCATTAATATGTAATTCGTTCCTTTTCCTGTACTACCTACTTGCACAAAAATTTTTTTGACAACCAAATCAAGTAAGTCCCTGGTTGCAGTCCTTTCAGAAATTTTAGAAATCTCCTGATACTCCCTATTGGTAATCTTTCCTTTTTCTTTCACATATTTTACTGCCTTAATCTGTCTTTCGTTTAATCCTCTTTTCCTTAATTCTTCCTCATTAAAAATATCCTTATAAAATAAAACGGCAAATTCTCCTATTCCTTCTTTTCTTTCCACAAATTCGGGTTCAGGCAGATTCTGCTCTTTACACAGGTTAATCATCTTTAGTGTGCCCGAGCCCCATGATTCAATAAGATTGGCATAATAAAATACCGCTGCGATGAGTGGATTTCGTTGCCTTCCGGAATGCTTTTCCTTTAGCTGTTCAATAGTCAATGGAGGCATTAATTTTCCCGGATTCGATAAAATGAGTTCATCGTCATATATGCGTACCTCAATGGATGAGGAAGTATCAAGATAATCTCTGTGAACTAATGCATTGATTACGGCTTCTCTTAGCGCATCGAGCGGGTAATCCCATATTTCCCTTCTTGCCACGCCTTCAAGAGAAAGCTCTCTAACAGAGGTATCGAACATCACATTTATATTCTTTTTGATGGCTTCAAGAATGCCATCAAGCTGCTGGAATAAATTTCCCTTTACTTCTACTGTATCCAGAATGATTGTGTTATTCTTAAATCTTCCTACCTTTGAATAGGCTGAAATAAAATATTTTTGTGGATTTCTGCCAAAAAGTAAAATACAAGCTCTTGTAAGGCGTCCATCTTTTGTTATCAGGTTAAGTTTTTGCAAAATATTTTTTGTCGTATCCTGATCAATCAGGGGAAGTCGATGACTGGCAATCGCTTTAAATTTTTCTATGCTTTCTTTATCAAGAACTTCCTCAAGTTGGTCTATGTTTGCATCTGCAGGAAGCTCATCCCATGAATTTCCTGTTTTTCCCAAAAGAAATGAAGACAGTTCTATTCCAGAAAGCTCTTGTGTAGTACTTCCTGTTCTAACATAAAATTTTCCATCATAAGAAAAAGGAAAAGAGGAGGGAGAAATCTCAATATTCAATAAACTTTTCCCGCTCTGGATTTCTTCCCGTACGAAAAGAGTTATTCCTAATTTATTTCTGATTTTGTTTGGCAAATCCTCCAATAATTTTTTAATTTCGGATTTTTCCAATCCAATCACTTCACCCTTGTCATTGTAACCTATATAAATGATACCACCATCTGTATTTGCAAATGCAGCAACAGTTTTTAAGTATTCATCATGCCAAGACTTTTTGAATTCTATGTTGTGATTTTCTACTTTTTCCATACTCCCAATTCCTTAAGATTTTAATTCTATGTTCTGCTGTTCGTTCATAAGTTTGTTTCCAAAATTATTTATTGAACAGATTCATATATTTATCAAAAACAAATATTCTGTTTCTCTGAAATCCAGTTATTTCCCTTAAAATACCTTCGTTCAAAAATACCTTTATCAGATCGTTTGCCGCTTTAGCTGAAAGGTTTGTTTTTTCTTGAACTTCCCTGACATTAACTACCGGTTTCTTAAAGAGATAATGCAGCAATTCCAATGCGGTTTTGGAACGTTTGCCCATTGACATAATTTTTTCTTTTTCTATGTTAGCTTTGAGCTCTGTCACCTGTTTTAATGTATCAAGGGCAATGGAAGCAGTTTGAATAATCCCCGTTAAAAAGAATTTTAACCACTGTCCCAGATCATTCTCGAGACGAACCTTCATTAAGTTATCATAATACAACGTTCTATTTTTTTCGAAAAAATCTGAAAGATAGAGTAAAGGCTTTTCAAGAACTTCATTTGCCACCAGATATAAAGTAATAAAAAGCCTCCCGATTCTTCCATTGCCATCCAGGAAAGGATGGATAGTCTCAAACTGATAGTGAGCAATAGCAACTTTAATTAAATGCGGTGTTTTAATTTCGTTATTATGCAAAAACATTTCAAAATCACTCAATAAATCTGGCAGTTCGTTCCATGCTGGAGGGACAAAAACTGCATTATTAATACTACTTCCACCAATCCAGTTTTGAGATTTTCTAAATTCTCCGGGATTTTTATATTCACCTCTTCCGCCTGAAAGTAATATCTTGTGAGTATCCCGTATCAATCTGTTAGAGAGAGGAAGACTTTTTAAATTCTCAATCGCATTGTTCATTGCTTTAACATAATTAGTAACCTCTTTCCAATCATCCCGCTTTTCAGGATCTATTTCTTTTTCTTCAATAAATGCTTCTTCAATATTTGTTTTAGTCCCTTCTATTCGACTTGATACAACAGCTTCCTTAGAAATATGCATTAATATAAACATGTCAGTATCAGGTACAAACCTTGAAAAAGCGTTTAATTCTCCAATTTTTAGCGACGCTTCTTCCAGAAGTTTATTAATAGTTTCATCTGTCCATACAAAGGAATGATTTATCTTTTCCGGGAGAAAATACTTATATCCCGCACCATTTCTCAATGTTCCAGCTTTAAAGTCTCTTATATCCATAATGCTTCTTAATATTGGTAATTTATATTTTACTTTACACTACAAAAGTAAAACAAAAAAAAATATATTTTACTTTACGTTGCAAAAGTAAAATAAGAAAACTTATATTTTACTTTTATCATTTTTAGTGATCTTTCCATACTCCCAATTCTTCTAAAATTTTTTGTAGTTTTTCGTCAGCTTTTTGTCGTTCTTCTTCCGCTTCCTGCAGTTGCACCACTGCATCTTCAATTGGCAGTGTATTATCTTCACCATTTTGAGCCACGTAGCGGCTGGGACTTAAGTTGTAATCGTTTCGGGCTGCTTCTTCCTTTGTAATAATTTTGCTGATGCCTTCCTCTTCTTTCCATTCCAGATAAATATCGGCAATGAGGTTGATGCTTTCGTCGGGTAAAAAGTTTTTCGGCCGGCCTTTCATAAAGAGCTTCGAAGCATTGATAAGCAGTATCTTTCCTTTTTTCTCCTGCGGTTTTGCTTTATTAATAACCATGATTATCCCTGGCGCTGTTGTGTTATAGAAAAGGTTTTCGGGCAATAGTAGCACAGATTCCACAAAATCGTTTTCTACAAACTGCTTTCGGATATCTCGTTCGCGGTTGCTGCCGGCGTTTCCGCTTCCACGGGAAACGGAGCCAGTATCAAGCACCACAGCCATTTTACCATTGTCCTTGAGGGAAGCATACATGTGCTGAATCCATCCCCAGTCGGCAGTATTCGATGGAGGGAACTCAAACGTGAAACGATTGTAAGGATCGTTTTCATAAACTGTTTGGGAAAAGTTCTGATTCCACATGGGATTGGCTGTAACCAAATCGAATTTTTGCAAGGCGCCTGCCTGGGTCAAAAAAGCCGGGCGGTTCATGGTGTCGCCCAAGGCTATTTCTGCTTCCATATCGTGAATAAAAGCATTCATCTTGGCCATGGCGTAGGTGGCATGCAAAATTTCTTGTCCGTAAAATCTCACCGGTTCCAGCGAAGGGTTATCGCCGAACTTTTCTTTGCCTCGCAGAAAATTTTTGATCAGCAAACCTCCCGAACCGCAGCAGGGATCGTAAATTTCGTTACCGGGTTTCGGATCGAGAATATACGACATCAAAACGGCTACTTCGCTGGGCGTATAAAATTCACCGGCACTTTGTCCAGAGCCTTCTGCAAATTTTCTGAGCAGATATTCATAAGCACGTCCCAAAATGTCGGGTTCCACATCGTTCAATCCCAATCGGTATTTTCCCAACACATTTATCAGCTCTTTTAGCACATCATCACTTATGATTCTTTGTCCGCCTGCCGTAGCATTGAAATCTACAATGTCGATGACGCTTTGCAGTTTGGGATTCTCTTTGGCAATTTTCCTGACGGCGTCGGTCAGGTATTCGCCTACGCCGGTGGTTTGTTTGGCTATGGCTTCCCAACGGGTGTCGGGTGGCAGATAAAAACGTACCAGATTATGGTCATCGGACAATAATTTTTCAACTATTTCTGTTGAACCATAATTTTCCGATAATCGGATTATCTCGTCTTCAAATACATCAGAGAGTCTTTTGAGGAATATGAGTGGCAAAATGTAATCTTTGTATTTGGGAGCATCAATGGGTCCACGTATTTTGCAGGCAGCTTCCCAGAGCCAGTTTTCGAGCGTTTTTACATCCAATCCATTTCCTGATGCCATATCGGTTACTTTTATTTCGATCTATTGATTTATTGGTGATTAACTTTGTTCCTTCTTTATTCGTGATTTGTTACTCTTGTGATGGATAGAATTTTTCAATCGTTTCAATTTTTAAAAGAAAAAGATTTATTCGGTTAATTCTATCTCAGGTCTCCATAATGAGGAAGATATTCGAACCAAGAAGGATTTTTATTTCACTTCGATAATTTTACAACTTTATTCTTTGCAATTTTAGGCAAATTTTCGGATAGACGAATAGTACGCGCACAGTTATTCCAAAATGAATAATATTATACTATAAATTTTTTGTATTTGGCCGAACCAATAATCTGCCAGAGTGGAATATTTTCCTTTTGGTTTATTTTCAGTAGATGGATGAAAATTTTATCCTATTTTTTGGGATGAGGATAGTCGAGGGTATAGTGTAAGCCTCGGCTTTCTTTTCTGGCCATAGCAGCTTTAATGATGAGGTAGGCTACATTCACCAGGTTGCGCAATTCGCAAATTTTTGGAATGAGGATAGAGCGATTATAGAGGTCTTCGGTTTCGTTGTAAAGAATTTTAAGTCTAACTAAAGCTCGTTGAAGGCGAATATTTGAGCGCACTATACCCACATAGCTACTCATGATGCTTTGCAATTCGCGAATAGTTTGAGTGATGAGTATCATTTCTTCGTTTAAGACCATTCCTTCGGCGTTCCAGTCGGGGATATCATCACAAAAAGGGACTTTTTCGAGTAATGGGACAGAATCTATAGCAGCGCGATGGGAGAAGACGAGAGCTTCGAGCAAGCTATTTGAAGCCAGGCGGTTAGCACCATGTAATCCTGTTCTGGCGCATTCTCCGGCAGCATAGAGATGATGGATAGTAGAGCGTCCCCATTTATCGGTTTTGATTCCACCGCAGAGGTAATGAGCTGCTGGGGCGACTGGGATCATAGTATGAGTAATATCTATGCCAATACTCAGGCATTTAGCATAAATGGTGGGAAAATGATTGATCAGATCATCTTTGGGCAGATGACGGCAATCGAGGTAAACATATTCTTCCCCATGGATTTTCATTTCGTTATCGATGGCTCTGGCCACGATATCACGTGAGGCCAAGGGGCCACGTGGATCATATTTATACATGAAGGCTTCACCCTTGTGATTACGCAGTTCGGCTCCAAAACCACGCAGAGCCTCCGAAATAAGAAAAGCGGGTCGCTCTGCTGGATTAAACAAGGCAGTAGGATGAAATTGAATAAACTCCATGTCTTCCACAGCTCCTTTGGCACGATATACCATAGCTATGCCATCACCCGTTGCAATGGGAGGGTTGGTAGTTGTGCTATATACATTACCGGCTCCTCCTGTGGCCAGCATAGTAACTTTTGCAAGAACCGTCTTGATTTCGTTGTTTTCCTTATCGAGTATATAGGCCCCATAGCATTCGATATTGGGCGTGCGCCTCGTTATTTCTTCTCCAAGATGATGTTGGGTGAGCAAATCTATGGCAAAATGATTTTCCCAGACAGTAATATTCGGATTTTCGCGCACTCGTTGCAGCAGCGTTTTTTCTATCTCGAGTCCGGTTTGATCTTGATGATGCAGAACACGGTTTTCGGAATGTCCACCTTCGCGTCCCAGATCGAAACGTCCGGCTTCGGTGCGGTCGAAATTTACCCCCCATTCCATCAATTCCTTGATTCTGTCTCTTGATTCAGTAATAGTTATGCGCACAATCTCGGGGTCATTCAGTTCATCTCCTGCTATCATGGTATCGCGAATGTGTTTTTCGTAAGTGTCAGGAGTATACATTACGGCAGCGATTCCTCCTTGAGCATAGCGGGTTGCAGCTTCATCGGCACGGCTTTTCGTAACCACTAGTACTTTTCCATGTTGAGCTACCTTCAAGGCGTAACTCAAACCCGCAATCCCGGAACCTATTACTAAAAAATCGGTATGTACGCGCATGATGATATTTTTCGCAAATTTAATCTGTTTTCGCTTGAACAGAGTGATTTTCCTGATAACAAGATACATTGCTATTCAAGCTACTAAAGGCAAAAAAATCTATTTTTTAGCTGAAGTTCAATTTTTTTAAAGCTAAAACCTCATAAAGCAATTTTATGTTATCGAAATATTTTTCAAATTAGTTAAGGCAAAGGCGGATGAAAAAGGTTTATTCATTGATAAGTTGTGCCTTGTACCCTGCTTGTTCTAATAAAGTGATAATTTGCTGGGGTGCTACATCTCCTTCTACGGTTAGTGTTTTATCTGGAGATTCAAGATTGACATGCCATGATATTATATCTTCTTCGGCATTAAGAAAAGGTGTAATTTTTTGTATGCAGTGCTCACAATGTAAATTGGTTTTAAAATTCATAGTTTTCATATTTGTAGATTTAGTTTTTTTATTCTTAAACTATTGGAAACAACCATAATAGAGCTTATCGACATTGCTGCAGCGGCAATCATTGGGTTAAGCAGTTGACCTGTGAACGGGAAGAGTACACCGGCAGCAATGGGAATGCATAATACATTATAAACAAAAGTCCAGACGAGGTTTTGATGAATAATTTTACGAGTGAAACGTGCTAAATGAATTGATAGAGGGAGGTGTAAGAGTTTACCGTGAGTAAGGGTTATACCAGAAAGGTCGAGGGCAAGAGAAGTGCTATTGCCGAGGGTTGCACTAATATGAGCATAAGCCAAGGCTTCTGCATCATTAATGCCATCACCTATCATCAATACGGTTTGGCCTTTACTCGAATAATCCTCTAAGATTTTACGTTTATCGGCGGGTAAACATTCCGCAAATACAGTAGTTATTCCGGCTTTTTGGGCTATTACACGGGCTGAAACTTCATGGTCGCCGGTAAGCATAATAGATGAAATGCCCTGTTTTTTGAGAGCATTAACACAAGAAGAGGCGTCGGGGCGAAGAGTATCACCGGCTGCTAATATCATTACTGCTTTTTTATTAACCGAAAAAACCACCAGAGTGTAGGCTCGCTTGAGCCAGTCCTCTATAATTTTGTCCATTTCTTCGCTGATCTCGATTTGTTCTTTTTGAAGCCATTGTAAGCTTCCTAGTCTGAAAACCTGATCAAGATTTCTATAGATGACTCCTTTTCCGGGAATAATTTCCACTTGATGGTCAATGGCAAGCTGTTCATTCGGTGGAAACAATTGTTGAAGATAATTAACTACATATTCTGCAAGAGGATGATGGCTGGCTTTTTCCATGGCACAAAACACAGGTATCCATTGTGGCAATTCAGCGAGATTTTCTGGAATTACATAATGGTCTTTTACCTCAGGTTTTCCCAAGGTAAGGGTTCCTGTTTTATCGAAAGCCACGAGGCTTGTAGTGGCTGTTTTTTCAAGGGTTTCTCCATCTCTGAAAAGAATTCCGTTAAGAGCGGCTTTGCCGATGGCTGCAACCAGTGCGGTTGGTGTAGCCAATCCTAATGCACAGGGGCAGGCAATGATCAATACATTTACCATAGCTGTGAGAGCCATAGTAAATTGTCCATCTTTTTGAAAAATCATCCATGCGGCAAAACTTATCAATGATATGACTAGGACAACAGGAACGAAAACGCCTGCAATACGGTCTGCCAGACGTTGTGCGGGTGCTTTTGACGATAGTGCGTGAGTCACAGCCGAGATAATACTGCTCAAAACGGTTTCTGAAGGTTCTTTGTTGACCAGCAGCGTTAAGGCTCCTTCTTGACAAATTGATCCAGCATAAACTTCATCCCCTTTGGTCTTGAATCTTGGCATAGGTTCTCCAGTGATAGAACTTTCATTTATATGTGAGCTTCCTATTAGGATTTTTCCGTCAACGGGTATTACTTCATAAGCCCGCACTAAAACTCTATCATTCAATTGAACATCAGACACATCTAATTCAATTTCTTTTCCATTGCGGATGACTTTAGCCTTAGTGGGTTGAATATCTTTAAGTTTTTGGAGTGAGGCTGCACTTTGTCGTTTGGCTTTTTCTTCGAGATATTTGCCAGTCATGATAAAAGCAATGATCATGGCAGGTGTTTCGAACCAAAGATGACCATTATGCATAGCAGGTATAAAAAGCGTAAATGCCGAAAAAATAAGTGCCGTTAATGTGCTTAAGGCTACCAATGATTCCATGGCAGGTGTAAGGATCTTTAATTGATGCCATGCTTTTTTGAAAATATATCTGCCAGGAAAAGCCATTAAAAAAATGGCCAATATAAAAGACAAATACTGTCCAGGACGAAAATCATGGAAAAACATTCCGAAAATGACTACAGGAATAGCCCCGATCCATACTTGAAGTAAATTTCTCTTATTTACTTCTTCGAAAAGTACTGAAGATGTTTTATTATTACTCGAAGCCAGAGGAGTTTTATAACCCGCTCGGAGGATTCCTTCGATGAATTCTGGTGGGCTGGTTTTATCAGAATCGTAGCTTATGCTGACATTTTCGAGTGCCAAATTGGCGCTAACTTCCTTAACCCCATCTATTTTTTTTATTTGTTTTTCGATGGTGGCTACACATGAAGCACAAGTCATTCCCTGAACGGGTATTGTGATAAACTGATAAGCCATTTTTAGTTTCCCTCATCTAATAATTTTTTTTAAGAAATTGGGCAGTATAAGAGGTTGAAATTTTGATTAAATCTTCGGGTGTTCCTTCAAATATCACATATCCACCTTCCTCCCCTCCTTCCGGGCCAAGATCAATTACCCAATCGGCCGATTTAATGATCTCGGGGTTATGTTCAATAACAATTAATGAATGTCCATTGTTCAGTAGAGCATCGAAAGCAGCAAGCAATCGGCTAATGTCGTGAAAGTGTAGTCCTGTGGTGGGCTCATCAAAAATAAACAGGGTTGGTTTTTCATTTTGAACATTGCTTATAAACGAAGCCAGTTTCAAGCGTTGAGCCTCGCCACCCGATAAGGTTGCTGTGGACTGTCCCAATTGAAGATATCCCAATCCTACATCAACCAAAGGTTTCAGTTTTAATGCAATTCTATTCCCCATATCAGAACGAATGGAAGGATGCTTGAAAAATTCTAAGGCTTCATCTATGCTCAGATTCAAAACATCATTAATATTTAGATCATTTACCTTGACTTCGAGAATTTCATCCTTGAATCTCTGCCCCTTGCAGCTATCGCATACGAGCCAGAGATCAGCCATAAACTGCATTTCAATTTTTATTTTTCCTTCACCTTGGCATTCTTCGCAACGTCCGCCTTCGATATTGAAGCTGAAATAGCTAGGTCTGTAGCCTCTAGTCTTTGCCAAGGGCTGCAAACTAAAAAGGGTGCGAATTTCATCATAAGCTCCTGAGTAAGTTGCTGCATTCGAGCGAGAGGACCTTCCCAAAGGGTTTTGATCGACTAATTCGATTTTTTCTATGAGTTTGTAATCTCCGCTTAATTTGAGAAATCTGCCTGTTTTTTCGGCATATCCGCTATAAAGCTTTCGCAAAGCAGGGTAAAGAATGTGTTTTACAAGTGTTGTTTTTCCTGAACCACTTACACCTGTAATAACAGTTAATACATTCAAGGGAAATTTAACGTCTATATTTTTGAGATTATGTTCGCTTGCTCCAATAATTTCGATATAATTATTCCATTTGCGCCTTCTTTTAGGAACGGGAATTTTCATTTGCCCGCTCAAATATTTCGCTGTAAGCGTTTGGCCCGATTTTATCATATCTTGATATGAACCTTGAAAAACCAGTTCGCCACCATGAATCCCAGCCTCGGGTCCAATATCAATAATCTGATCAGAAGCTTTAATAATTTCTTCGTCGTGTTCAACAACAATGACCGTATTGCCGATATTACGCAAATTATAAAGGACTTGAATCAAACGATGTGTATCTCGGGCATGAAGACCTATACTGGGTTCATCAAGGATATACATAGAACCCGTAAGATTCGAACCTATAGCCGTAGCCAGATTTAATCGTTGGGATTCGCCACCGCTTAGGGTGTTCGAATTACGATTGAGGGTAAGATATCCAAGACCAACATCATTTAAAACTTTTAGGCGGGTATTAATTTCGGTAATTAATCTTCGAGCAGCAAGCATATCAGAATCGCTTAAAGTTAGCTGCTTAAAAACTTCCTGTAATTGCTTAACCGGCATTACAACTAAATCGGTAATAGCATAACCACCCACTTTTACATAAGTGGCTTCTTTTCTTAATCGGGTTCCCTTGCAATCGGGACAAATAGTTTTTCCTCTGTAACGAGAAAGAATGACACGGTACTGAATCTTGTAAAGATTTTCTTGTACCATTTCAAAGAAGTCATTAATGCCTAATATTCCTTTATCGCCTTCCCAGAGAAGTTTTTTTTGTTCTTCGCTTAATTCGTTGTAAGGTTTATGGATGGGGAATTTCAGTGCACGGGCTGACTGAATGAACTGTAAACGCCATTCTCCCATTTTTTCGCCTTTCCATGGTGCTACACATTCTTCATAAACCGATAAATTCTTGTCGGGTATAACAAGGTCTTCATCTATTCCAATGACTGAACCGAATCCCTCGCAAGTCTTACATGCTCCATAAGGATTATTGAAAGTAAAAAGATTAACGTTGGGTTCTTCAAAACTTATTCCATCTGCCTCAAAACGATTCGAAAATATTTGACGATGATATTCTCCGTTGAGCCAATAATCGACCATGCAAGTTCCCAAGCCTTCATAGAATGCGGTTTCGACCGAGTCGGCCACTCTCGAAAGAAAATCTTCATCAAGCTTTCCATGACTAAAGCGATCGATGACTAGAAAAATTTCGGAACCAGGTTCAATTGTGTTTCCAGTGTTTAGTATATCTTCAATTTGATATATTTTGTCATTAGCTGAGATTCTGGTAAAACCTTGTTGTAGATAGATATTTAAGCGTATAGAAAGGTTTTCGTTGGCATTCTGAGGAATAGGCGAGAGCAATATGCTGGTTGAATCTTGTGGAAGGTTTGCAATAAAGTCGGTTACATCGGTTGGAGTGTGGCGTTTGACGATAGTTCCTGAAAGGGGTGAATAAGTTTTCCCAATACGAGCGAATAGAAGTTTTAAGTATTCATAAATTTCAGAAGAAGTACCTACTGTGCTTCTTGGATTTCGGGTGTTGACCTTTTGTTCGATGGCAATGGCCGGAGCAATTCCATGAATATAGTCCACATTGGGTTTGCTCATTCGGCCAATAAATTGGCGAGCATAGGCGCTTAAACTTTCGACATAACGTCGTTGGCCTTCCGCAAATAAAGTATCAAACGCTAATGAAGATTTTCCAGAGCCAGATAAACCTGTTATAACTACTAACTTATTTTTCGGAATCGCTAAATCGAAGTTTTTTAGATTGTGTTGTCTTGCCCCTTTAATAAGTATATATTTATGATAATCAAGATCTTGAATATGAGTAGAAGGGATCATCGCATGGAGAAATTAAATTTGCAAAATTAATACTTATTTGCGGGGGAAATGTTAGGGTATTGCCAATTACAAGAATAATGACAAACAGTAATTTTCTCTTTTCCTTATGATTAAGCCAAATTTTTTAAAGAAGGAACAATAGAAGTGTTAAAATTTTTAAGAAATGCTTGTTTTTTTGAGAAATGTTATAAATTTGCATTACTAAATCAGGATATCGTAAAATTTGATTGTTAAATTAAAAATGGAGGCTGCCTATCGCTGAACTTCTACACTCATAGAAAATCATGAACCTAATAGAAGCGCAGCGTTATGAATTACACAGCACTTTCCGACCAGGAACTTGTTAAAATGTACCAGTCGGGTGATTCGGTTTGCCTCGAGCAGTTGATCCTCAGATATCAGGATAAAATCACTTCGTATGTACTTACTTTCGTAAAGAGTCGTCATCTTGCCGATGATATTGTGCAAGATACATTTGTGAAAGTTATTAATACTATTCGATCGGGGGCTTATAAGGAAGAAGGCAAGTTTATCCAGTGGGTAATGCGTATAGCACATAATCTGGTTATAGATTATTTCCGCAGACAGAAAAAGTTTCCCGTAGCCGAAGGTTCGGAAGATGTGGATATTATGGCTACACTTCCCCTTCAAGACCGTTCGGTTGAAGAATCTATCATTTACGATCAGATTCTTACCGATGTAAAAAAAATGTTGAAATATCTTCCTCTTGAACAACGTAGAGTTGTTGAGATGAGGATTTATGAAGATTTGAGCTTCAAGGAAATTGCTGAACTTACTCAAGTAAGCATCAATACTGCCCTTGGTCGTATGCGCTATGCTTTGATTAACCTACGTAAAATTGCCAAAGAAAACGATATTCTGCTGAGTATGTAATATAGTGCTTCTCTGATGCTATTTTATGCAGGAGAATCTTTTTCGGAAGAGAAGTGTATGGTAATTTCTCAACATTAGGGAGTAATATGTAGTGATTGGGATGGCTAACGAAGCAAAATGACCTATCAACTTCAGTATGCAGTTCGCTAATTTTCTTTTTCGGTTTTGATGTAGGGCTCAATTTAGCATATAAAGTTTACGAAATGTTGGATTGAAGCTTTTAATCCTAGTGTCCGTCCATTCCTCATCATTTATTGCATGAAGCAAAGAAATATCAGCGGTATTTTGCATGGAAACAATGCAAATAAGGATAGACGTCGATGTGATAGAAAAGGCGAAGAAAGTAATTCTTTATTAAGAAAATTATACTAAAGATTGGGGCTAAGCGTTAGGATATTAAATGAAATGTTTCACAAAAATTCAATGTATGGATAAAAATTTTACTCAAGAAATTCAGCAAAAGATTTTATTGAAGAAAAAACATTACATACCTATGCCGGGTGGGAATATTGCGTTTTTGATGGCTTACTCTAATGCTTTATTAGTTGTTTCGACTCGCGTTATAGGGCATTGTTTTTTGAACATGAATTAAGGCTTTTGTGGGTTGGAAAAGGGGAGTTGCGGGCGCCAGCTTCGCTGGCGCCCGCAGTAAATTTTTTTCACTTTTCGAGCTTATGTTGTTTTAAATTCGAAAATTACCATTCCTTTGCTTGCTAAATATTAATATTGCTTAATTTATGCGAATTCTCAGAAAAATTTCTTTTTCCTCGATTCTCTTCTTTTATATTATTCAACTTAATGCTCAAAAAAACAGTGAATTGGGCATTCATTTTGGTTTAATGGCCAACAGTTTGGTACCGAATGTAAATTTAATTGGAGGTCCTAGTTTTGATGGTAAAGGTGCATTTATGCTCGGGGTTAATTATGTAAGAAATATTTCGGATTACTTTTCTTTCGAAACAGGTATTGGCTATTCTGAAAATAAAATTATAATCATACCCGCACCTGGTTTAGGGTTAATGCCATCAGAGAAGTCAATTCACTTGATTTCATTGCCAATTTTAGGAAATTTCAAGTTTTCAAGATATTTTTTCTTAAGTGGTGGATTTTTAACAGATATAGAAATAAATCATTCCAGCATACAATCTACACATCCACAATCTGGAATAGGGATTTACCTCGGAGTAGGTGGTCAATATAATAAAGAAGGAATTATATTAAAGCTGATTCCTTTTGCTCAGCGACATGCCATTATTCCATTCCAACCTGAAAAATATCAACAACATCTCACGGAAGTTGGATTTATGCTAGTATTTGGCTATAAATTTTATTGAAGAGATTAGAAAAATTTTTAGCTAAATTTCTTAGAGGAGAATTTTAGAATTTATAATTGAATCCAATACCGAAACTCTCCTTAAATTGCAGACGCGGTCCTTCACCTACTACTACTTGTTGCCCATCTACTTCGGCATATTGTTTTATCTTGATATCATGATCGTAAAGTAAGTTAAGCCTTAAATTTGAGCTTAAAAATTTATTGATATGAAAATTAATGAGTGCATCCCAATTCATATCAATATTCCATCTGTTATGAATGTTTTCATCGAGATAGTTGTTGTAAAGAATTAATCGACTTTCGATGCTTACATTAGTAAAAATTTCACGCTTCAGCTGGGCATTGACATTAATGCCAAATTCTGGTTTGATTTTTTCACCTGGGGTTAATACAACAGGGACAGAATCATTGGAATATACTGCTGGTTTTACTCCAAATGAACCTTTATTGGCAAGCTCTTCATTCAGTACGAAAGTGCATCGTCCAGAGGCGGGTGAAATAAAGATACTGAAGTTATCGGAAGGTTTGTATTGTAATCCTAACGAAAGAGTAAGATAACCAGGAGCCATAAAAGTTGAAATCAAAGTTGAATCGTCGGGATAACGATAACCATTGGTAAACTGAGATTTGAAGTTGACCATTGTGGTATAATTCCACTTATTATAAGCTTTGTAGCCAAATGTGCTTGTATAATCGATTTTATCTTCTGTTTTTCTGAGGTCTCTTTCTTGTGTGCGAAGTACACCCAGTCCTAATATTAAATTTCGTTCCGAATTAAATTTTTTCCATTCATGGGTAACTTTTACATTGAGCCATGCTGAACCACTTAAACTGCTTTCACCTCCTTCGGCCCAATTGCTGAAATGCAATTGATTAAAAGTAAGTGTGCTGTTACCAGTTAATTTCCATAACCTCGTACTGTCGGAATTATCTTCCGAGCCTGCCTTTAAGAAGATACCCATCAATATAAAAACAACTAATAAGCTAAATTTTTTCATTTTTTTATTCTGCATTTATATTGTTCAGCTTACTTCTTACTGAACGGAAAAATTATTGAGAGCTCAGAACACTGATTCTATATAATTTCTATCAATTTTGATTTTTTTTAAAGAAAATAAAATTAAAATTTTATTAGTCACGTTTTTAATATTAATAAAAGGTTTAATGTGTATTTTAATGCAATAATAAGTCGTCTTTTTTTAATAAGAAATATCTATGCGCTTTTCTGTAATGTTTATCATTTATCAGAAAAGAAGAAAAGTAAATTTAGTTCCTTTACGGCCTAATCTTCTATTCGCATTTCGTAGGAAATATTAGCAGCTTTTCTGAGCATGGCCGAAACGCCACAATAACGTTCTTGCGAAAGATCGATGGCTTTCTGAAGTTTATCTATAGGCAGATTTTGGCCTTTGAAAATGTAAATCAACTTAATAGTATGATAAACCTTTGGATGTTCTTGAGTGACTTCCGCCTCCACTTCTATTCTAAAGTTTTGTGGACTAACGTGCATCTTGTTAAGAATAGAAATTACGTCCATGGCAGTACATCCAGCCAGAGCCGCCAGAACAAGAGGTTTGGGTCGAGGACCGCGATCATGGCCACCAGCGCTTTCTAATGCATCCATAACGATTTGATGGCCGTTTACATTGGCTTCGAAGGTCATGTCTTCCAACCAATTCAAAGAAACTTTTTCACTCATAACTTGAGATTTTTTGCAAAGTTATTCATTCCATAAAAAACTCGAAGGAATCATACCGGCTTGAAAAGTGGACAAAAGCTGTCCCGATCGCGAATAAACGTAAATATTTCCATTTTGTTGATAATCTAATGGATCAGATAAAAGAATGTAGTTTCCTGCATCTAAACCATATAAACTTCTGTTATTCGCCTGAATGAAGGGCAATGATGGAAGATCATTGTCTGCTATTCCCATGCGATACACATCTTTGTTTAAATAAAATAATGTATCGCGACTTGGGTTAATGCACAAACGAGTAGGGTAAGGTTGATTCCCAAAAAATTCTAATTTTTTCAGAATCTCACCCTGAGGATTCATGCAGTAAAGTGCTGGAGTTTCTTCGTAAAAAAATCCCCCACTGCATAAAATCCAGATATTGCCATTTTTATCGATAGCAGCACTATTGGGTTCCTTTGTAAGTATAACTGATTTTATTGCACTATCTGACAGTGCATCAATGATAGTTACAGTATTATTGAGGCTATCATTCAGTGATGACCAGTTGAGTGCAAAAATATAATTACCAGCTTCGATGAGATATTCACAGGATTTACCAGTGGATATTTCCTTGATTGTTTGTCCCGTCAAAGTATCGATTACGTAAAGAGATTCCTTGTAAAGATCACTGAGATATGCCTTGCCATTTGTGTGAAATAGAAGATAACGTGGAGATGTGAAACCTGTTAGTGTCATTATTGATTTGAAATCTTTCGACTTCACGATTTCAATTTTACCGGAATTGTTTACTACAATCCAAATTTTATTTCCAACTTTATTCATGCTTTGGGCTACATCTCCCAATGGTCGCTGATTGGCAGTAAAAAATATATCATGAAGAACTTCTTTTGTGTCCAAATCATAAAAATCAATACTTGCATTTGCTTGCTGGAAAAGTCCTTCATTAATGATAAAAAAGCCTCTACGTCCCGAAAAATTATTTTCAGAAGAATTTTCTGGATTCTCGGGTTCATCGCTACATGCTGAAATGAACATGACAAAGAAAAAACAAAGAAAGTAAAAGAAATTTTTGTAATGCATAGGTTTTTAAGGTTTTAATGGTTTAACAAAAAACTAAATCCAAGATGGAAATATCGACCTGGCATGGGTTGATAGGCGATATTTTCCCATTGAACATTCAATAAATTATAAAATTTTAAAGTAAGTTTAATTTCATGTTTTTTTACAGAAAAATGATAATCAAAGCTTACATCTTGAAGCAAATAAGGCTTTAATACGTAACTTTCGTTGTAGTTTATAAAACGTTTGCCTATGTAATTCATCGAATAAATAAAGCCGAAACTATGATGAACGAGATAGAGAGAAAAGTTTCCAATATGTTGTGGAGTATATGGCAACTGAAGTTGCCTCTCCTGATGGTCATCCTCGGTTTCTTCATTAGTAATATTGAAAGCATAGGAAAGTCTGCTATTCAATGAGGTTTTGCTCCATGTACAGCCTATGTCCATTAAAATTTCGAAACCGCTGGCTTTTACATGTTTTAAATTGGAGGGTTTCCAAATAGAAATCATTACACTATCGGGCATCCATGCTATCCAATCTTTTATTCGAGACGAATAGGCATTAACCTGTAAGCCGAAAGAAATTCGATTGAGCAAATTTTGTTGGAAACGCAAGCCCGATTCGAGATGATGACTGATTTCTGGTTTTAAATTAGGATTACCTCCCGGAACCCAATACAAATCATTTAAGGCTGGTATTCTCGAATTTTTAGCGAAAGCCATGTAAAAAGCAAGATTTTTAGTGGCTGTAGGAAATAATTCAACACCAACAATAGGAAGAAGAGGTGTTGAGGTGGATTCTGCGATTTCTTTCCTCATGCCTGCATATAGATTGACAAAAGAGCCAAGATGATGATCTAGTTTTATCCATAGGGAGGTGATATTTCGATTGATATTATTGGCATAGTTTGCAGTACGGGCCACTTGCGACTGAAACCGGATTTCAGATTCGAGATGTGTGTTATTTTTCCAATATTTGGATGCATTCATTATTAAAAATCCTTGATGAGTAGTGTAAGTGGAATTAATTGCGGCTAATTTGTTCTGGTAATTCATATAATTATAAGTCCAAGCTGATTTCAAACCAAGACGAAATTGATTCTTGCTCTGATGACGCCAAGACGCCATTATTCGGGCATCATCCAATTTCATCTTTTCATTTTCAGGTAATTGGACCGTCGAAATGGGAGAGGGGATATCTCTAAGTAATGATTGTGTAAAAAGGTGAATTTCAATGCTATTTAAACTATCTGTATTCAAATAGAAATCTTCGCCAACCAGCCATTGATGATTACTTGCCCCAACTCTTTTCTCTTTTCTGGGTTCTGCAAGCGTATTGTTAATGTATTCGAAATCATTATCAGCCGATTGAAATCTCGTATAAAATCTCGATTGAAGAGTTTTATATCTTATCGCTGCTTTACCACCATAGCTTTGATAACCAAAACTGCCTGTTTCAATGTTAGCTTCACAACGGTTAATCTCGTTCCATCTCGGATTGTTGTTGATTTCTATGCTCCCACCCAGTCCACCACTTCCTTTTTCTAAAGAAATCAAGCCTGGTAAGATCAATATTTCATCTCCACTCATCACCGGGATTGTAGAAAAATCGGTTTGGCCTGTTCCGGCAGCATTAATAGGAACCCCATTCCAGTAAATCTGTGTTTGAGCTGCATTGGTACCCCGAAGTGTGATAGTTGATGTATTGCCGGGTCCATAATCTTTCAAATAAATTGGAGCAACTTTTTGAAGCATTTCACCCAGGCTTCTTTCCTTCTGGGCTTCCATCACAATCTTTGGAATCCTGTAGGTCGAAAAATGAGTTTCCTCAATATGTTTGGCCGAAACCGTGATGCTTTTCAATTTGATGGTATCGGGGTAAATCTTATTATGATAAGAGTGCACGATTTGTAAAGAATCGCTTTGAACATGAGCAATCGAAGAGTTATCCTGACTAAGCACTCTATCGAAGATAAGCATCATCAGTAGAAATATAAGTCCATATCGAAGCTGAGTAGAAATGATATAAAATTTTAAAGTTCAATAGGAAATAAAATCTTCAAATTCATTGAATAGTCAGTATTGTATTTGATTCAATTTGCTTTTTTAAGGGTTGTATGTTTGAACCTCCACATAATCATTATGGAGGGGAAATAATTTTAAGACTTCTCTATTATTTGAAGCGACTGAAGAATAAGGGAGATTTTGCCAAAGATGAGTTTTCTCCGCACTTGGAAACTTGAAAAGATAAATGCAAGTAAGGTGTTTATTAAGCATAATGATAGATTTTAGGTAACTAAATGAATGAACATCTTCTACCTCAAAACCCGGATTGTAAAACTCTGGAAAATTTGCTATACTTAGGAATTTCCCAAGCTTTTAACCCGAAAGCCTTGATTGTAGCAGTTGCTTTTGGCAGGTCTTCTGACTTTCCCATCCCCGAGGCCTTCCCATCGTACTCATGCTTAGCATTTTTCCAACAGTGGCGCAGGTTTCGGGGACTTTTATTTTCGGGACTACAGCAGCGGGTACTGTTCCGGACTTCCTTGGCAGGGCACCGGATTCCCTATTAAGCCCTTGAGGCACCATTAGCGTGGCAAATATACATGATAATTTTAAATCCAAACAACAACGGATAAAAATGGGGAATGGGGAGTGGAGTCTGAATTTATGATTTTCTTGTTGTTTGTTGTCATCGTCGGCTGTAAATTGTAGATTGAAAATTTGCGTAAATCAGCGTTTTAAATCTGCGTAAATCTGCGAGAGAGAAATTGTTCTCGCAGATATCGCAGAAAGGAACCTTCGCAGATAGTCGCAGAGAATGGGGGAATGGGGAAATGGAGGTAGGAGAATGGACTCTGAATTTGTAATTATCTTGTTGTTTGTTGTCACCGTCAGCTGTAAGTTGTAGGTTGAAAATCTGTGTAAATCAGCGAGAGAGAAATTGCTCTCGCAGATATCGCAGAAAGGAACCACGCAGATAGTCGCAGAGAATGGAGAATGGAGGAATGGAGTCTGAATTTGTAATTTTCTTGTTGTTTGTTGTCATTGTCGGCTGTAAGTTGTAGGTTGAAAATCTGCGTAAATCTGCGAGAGAGAAATTGTTCTCGCAGATATCGCAGAAAGGAACTTTCGCAGATAGTCGTAGAGAATGGGGAATGGGGGAATGGAGGTAGGAGAATGGACTCTGAATTTGTGATTTTCTTGTTGTTTGTTGTCATCGTCGGCTGTAAGTTGTAGGTTGAAAATCTGCGTAAATCTGCGTTTTAAATCTGCGTAAATCAGCGAGAGAGAAATTGTTCTCGCAGATATCGCAGAAAGGAGCCACGCAGATAGTCGCAGAGAATGGAGAATGGAGGAATGGAGTCTGAATTTGTGATTTTCTTGTTGTTTGTTGTCATCGTCGGCTGTAAGTTGTAGGTTGAAAATCTACCTAAATCAGCATTTTAAATCTGCGTAAATCAGCGAGAGAGAAATTGTTCTCGCAGATATCGCAGAAAGGAACTTTCGCAGATAGTCGCAGAGAATGGGGAATGGGGGATGGAGAATGGAGTCTGAATTTGTAATTTTCTTGTTGTTTGTTGTCATCATTGGCTGTAAGTTGTAGGTTGAAAATCTGTGTAAATCTGCGTTTTAAATCTGCGTAAATCAGCGAGAGAGAAATTGTTCTCGCAGATATTGCAGAAAGGAACCTTCGCAGATAGTCGCAGAGAATGGGGAATAGAGAATGGGAAATGGAGGATGGTGAGTAGAAAGTTTGAAAGTTCATAAAGTTTATAAAGTTAGAAAGCTCGTAAAGTTTGAAAGTTCATAAAGTTCAACCTTCTATTTTCTACTTTCTACTTTTTACTTTTTACTTTTTACTTATTTGTTGTCGGTTGAAAATCTGCGTAAATCAGCGTTTTAAAATCTGCGTAAATCAGCGAGAGAGAAATTGTTCTCGCAGATATCGCAGAAAGGAACCTTTGCAGATAGTCGCAGAGAATGGAGGATGGGAAATTTTACTGAACCCAATTATTTGGAATTAATTTGTCCTTATCGTATGCAGAGCCTGCTGAAATATCGAAATTTTTTAGAGTCTGCGAAAAACGAAGAGTTTATTAAAAATAGTTAGAGGTTTCAGAAGGGATAAGGCGAAGGTAAGAGTGAGCAGATACCAAAAGAACCATAACCTGACTTTGTGGTACTACGCTGGTCGATACGCGGATCGCAACCTTTTTCTTTCCCTTTATCTTCCTTGCATTTGCAACCATACTTTCCAAGAACCGGATTACAATCGTATTCAGGATTAACCACCGAACATATTACTAACCCTTCTAATATATTATCCTTTACAGATAAAATCATTTTTTTGCCTTTTTTCTTCAAAAAACAATAAACTTTAGCATCGGCCGAATCATATTTTCCATAGCCTACTAAACACCACTGTCCATGAATTTTCTCGATTTTAATACTATCGACTTTGCTTTTTAGGGCGTAAACTTTAAATCCGCTTGTATCTTTCGGCTCGCTGTTGGCTTTTAAGATGAGACCAAGTTTTTCTTCACTAATAAGTTCAGGATGATCAAAAGATCCTTTATAATTCAAAATTTTGGTGCCACCACCAATTATATGACTACTTTCATTAAAGCGTGCCTTGAGAAAAGTTTTCAAGCTATCTAAAGGTTCCCAAAAAGGAAGCTGATATATTTTTGAGGGAGTTATTAAAACATGCTCATCCTTATCAAAAAATTCAAGGTCTTCGATAATCAATTGGATTAATTTCACAGAATCATAAATAATCTTATAGTTACTGCCTTGTTTTTCAGCAATAACAATAGGATTTTGTGAGTGAAGGGATGGACTGAGGAGTAATAAAATAAGAGAAGTAATAATGGGAATAAAAAAATTCTTCTTCATAATGTAAAATAATAAATTAAAAAAAATAACAGAATGAATAATTTAAAATATTTTGCAAAAATGCCTACCTCTATTAATGTTAAATTCTTAAATTAGCTAGATTAATAGAAATAGGCATTTGTAGACAGAAAAATTGATTTGAATTAATAATTATAGAATCGATGCCTGGTATTCAGCCTTCATTTTAAATTCACACTCACCGTTTTCTGGGCATGCGCAATTTACAATTTTTCCATGAAAAATAAACCAATGCCAAGAGTATACCCATTCGCATCCAGGAGCACAGTTTTTATTTGTGCATTCATATGTGTAAGTAACTCCAATAGATTTATTGTCATTGCATCTATTAAAAAATACTTCATTTTCGATTCTTATAAGTTCAGTGGCTATTTTTGAATGCCCATAAAATTCATCATTCTGAAATTTATGGCCGTAAATGATAAGATAAAATTGCCTATTTGCCAATGATTCAACTTCGGTACTATCGTTATAATACCAATTAAAGTTTAGGGAATCCGCGTAATACTCTATATTAAGTGAATCATCATTGTAAGTATTCATATATGTTTGATAGGAATTTAAAATACGGGATGAGTCAATAACTAAATGTGGTATTCCTATAGAATCAATATTAGCAATTTTAATCAGACATGTATCAGAGGTTTTAAGCTGAATTTTTTGTTGATTTACTTGTTCTTTTGAACATGATGTACCTAAAATTATTATGATAGGTAATGCTAAAAATAAATTTATTTTTAGATTTTTCATTTTTATTAGTTTTTTAAATTATTAATTAAAATTTGTTTATTAATTGTTTTTGGTAAGAGTTTGTTAATGTTAAAAAACCAAAATTACCCAGTCTCTACCTCTATGATTTAGAAAATGAATAAATTCGTTATTTTGCAGTGAGCATGGGGGAATGATAGTTAAGTTATTGATATAAAATAAATTAACAAAAAATTCGGATAGCGGAAGCATAGATGATGGGTTATCCAATGGGGAAGTTTCCTGTTTCGTAAGAGTTATACTTAATGCCTCTTTCAAGAAGAAAACCATCAAAACAACTAAAACTGATAATATTATCGTTGACTCTAGCATTTAATATGAATCACAATCTTCAAGAAGCAAAAGTAAAAGAGATTTTCAATCCTGCAAGCATTTTGAAGTTTTTTCAAGAAAATTCTTGCGAAATTTTTTCGAATTCCTCGTTTTACATAATCTTTACCCGCTGCGAATTATCTTTAATGGCTGTGCCAGTGGCATAATGCTTTTCATAACCTCTACTAAAAATAAATCATTTATCCTACCGTGAATTTAGGTTTTTATATTAATTTGTACCTGACCGCACTTTCATTGGATAGGGAATTCATTTTTAGGACTATCGAGTCTTTAAGAGGAATATAATAATCAATGAAGTTTTCGTTGTACCAACTCATTGAAGAACAATCTGTTGATTTGTCCCGTAGGTATAAAATAGTGATACAAAAGGGGTGAGAAAACAGAATTATGACCTATAGGGACGAGATTTGATGTAGTTTAATGTTTTGCAAGGAGGTCATTCATATTGAAGATGCCTTTGCGACCTAAAAGCCATTGTGCGGTTAAGATGGCTCCTGTGGCAAATCCACTGCGATCGAATGCTTCGTGGGTTAGAACTATCTTATCGCCTTTGGAGCGAAATTCCAACGTGTGAATACCCGTAATATCATCTTCACGTATAGAAGTAATGGGAATTTGATGAGGTAGGACTTGCTTACCTTCTTCGCACATAGTCCATTCATTTTTTTGTGGCAAGTTTTTGATTAATCTTTCAGCCAATGCAATGGCTGTTCCGCTTGGGGCATCTAGTTTCCGTGTATGATGGATTTCAATAATCGAAGGGTTGTATTGAGGATAATCCTTCAGTATACCTGCCAAAATCTCACTTATATTCATGAAAATGTTGACTCCCAGATTGAAGTTAGGTGCATAAAACAAGGCTCCTTGCTTTTGTTCGACATAATGGCCTATGAACGATAATTGGTCGTACCATCCAGTCGTTCCGCAAACTATGGGTTTATGATGATCGATGGTGCGAATGATATTTCGTGGCGCTTCGGCAGGAAGACTGAAGTCGATAACTACATCGCACTCTTGTAAAAGTTCTGTTTTATCGTCCCAATCTTGATCATTGTCATAAACTCCAATGATTTGGTGGCCTGATTCTATAGCAGCCTTTTCTACTTCTTTTCCCATGCGGCCATAACCTGAAAGCAGAATTTTCATGTTTTATGCAGATTATTGATGTTCAGGACGTAGAAGATCATTAATAGTTTTCACTGGATTGAAGGTAATGAGGGGAGTTTCGACGAAAACGGTAAGCCATTTTGCCATGGCTCCATTCCATAATCCCGGATGCTCCAAGGCTTTTAAGTCTCGGCCATCTTTCGATTTGATAGAGATAAAACCCGTGGAAGAATCGATATAATCAGGCAAATGAAATCGGCGACCTTTATAGTCGGTAAGGCTGCAAACCAGATCGACAGGATTGAAATGAGTAGATTGGTCCATGATGGCTTTTTGCTGAGGGTCTTTTAAATTAATTTGTGAAGATTCAACAATCTGTAAACTAATCTCTCCCCACTGATTCTTCACCAAAAAAGGTCCTCCACCGGGTTCTCCTATATTTTTTACCATACCGCAAACTCTTACTGGGCGATTGAGCCTGTCCTTCCACCACATCGCTTTCGCCTCACTGGACATGTTTTTGTATTCATCGGGTAAATAAATAAATAGGGTTTCAGAAGCAAATTCTTCAATCTCATGCAAAAACTCCTCATCAACCCTCTTTTGTTCAATATGTATCAGAAAATCAGCGACTCGATTACGTATCTTGAGTAAAAGGCCACCTAAGACTTTTTTATACTTGGTGGTCTCACTTCTAAGCCTGTCGCTAATAATGTTGTCGATATTCTTAATGAAAACGATTTCACCTTTCAGTTCGTTCAGGTTTTCAATCAAAGCTCCATGACCGCCTGGTCTGAAAAGTAAACTCCCATCTTTATTTCGAAATGGCTGATTGTTCAAATCGACGGCAATAGTATCAGTTGATGGCTTTTGTATGGAATATTCTACACGATATTTTACATTTAATTTTTTTTCATAAAAAGGAGCTTTTTTGCTAATTAGTTCTTCAAACTTTTCTTTATGTTCGGGCGATACCGTAAAATGTATTCTAACTTCTCCATTACTTTTCTTTGCGTGTTGGGCTCCTTCTACTAAATGTTCTTCTATACTCGTACGTGGACCTTCGGGATATTTGTGAAAAAGAATGAGGCCTTTTGGAAGATTCCCATAATTGAGTCCCCAAGGTTCGAGAACACAGGAAATGAGTAAGTTGTAATCTTTCTTTTCTAAAACTTCATCAATAGAACTGTTCTTTTGCTGAAGAATATTTTCTAACTGGTCTGAAAACGCAAAATCTCGGATACGATGAATAAAAGTATAAACCGATTGCAGGCTTTTATCACTTTCTAATTTTGCAAGTGCAGCATCTGAGCCATCAAATTGTTCTCTGAATTCATAAAGATGTTTAAACATACGCGAAGCTGCCCCAGAAGCAGGTACAAACTTAAGGATATCTAATCCATAGCAATACTTTTCATAATAATTTTCAAGTTCGGAAATCTGCTTATCATCGAACCTAAGAATTCCATCTCCAACAGTTGCAGGCCTTACCAATTCAGCCCAGGGAAACCCTTCCTTAAAATATTGAATCTGTCTTTCGACGGTTTCTTTGCTTATACCTTTGGAGGCAAGTTGTTGTAAATCATTGGGTGTAAACATCGTTCGAATAGTTTTTAGATTTTTTGTTGTGTAGGCATGACAAGAATTTCGTTTACATTGACATGAGGAGGCTGTGTAAGTGCATATACGACAGCAGCGGCGATATCACTGGGTTGCAAAGGTGCAATAGGAGTATTGTTTCCGCTGCTGGCTTTGATGTCGGGATCTTTGATTGTATTGGAAAGATTAGTAGCCGTAATCCCAGGTTCTATCAGCGTCATTCGGATATTTTCGGTCGAAGTAATTTCCTGCCTAAATCCTTCCGAGAAGGCATTGACGGCAAATTTTGTAGCACAGTAAACTGCACCTCCATCGAATAACCAACGACCTGCAGTGGACGAAATGTTGACAATGTGTCCATAACCCTGAGAACGCATATACGGTAAAACGGCTGCCGTTCCAAACAATACTCCCTTTAGATTCACGTCAATCATTTCTTCCCACTCGTCTATCCGTAAATTTCTGATAAATGATAAAGGCATAATCCCTGCATTGTTAATGAGAATATCTATTTTTTGCCAGTTTTCAATGACTTTACTGACAAATCCAGCCCAATCGTCTTTATTGCTGACATTCATTGGATAAACAATGGCCTCGCTGCCAATCTTTAGAATTTCCATTTGCACTTCATGCAGAAGTTCTGGCCCTCGAGCTGCAAGTGCCACTCTTGCTCCTTCTTTAGCCAATTCAATGGCAGTGGCTTTGCCAATACCCGACGATGCTCCTGTAATTAAGGCCACCTTTGAACCGAGTCTCATCATTTGATTATAGTTTTATTTTGATTTCGTTTTCGTCGAAAGCAAGTGTAATGCATGGGTTTTCAATAGTGTATCCAAATCCTTGGGGTAGTACCGAAATTTTCTGATAATTAACCTTATTTTGAATGCTGGAGTCGAGTTTTTCAAATCCGTGCAAAACAATTTTTAGTTGATGAAAATGCGAAGCCAATGCGCCTTCCTTTGCCGAAAGGGTCAACTCTCTGGTATCTCCATTAAAACTTAAAGTGCGTTTATAATATTCTCCGTTTTTATAATTGTATGTTAATCCATCGTCTTCATAATAAACAAATTCATGAAGGCCTTTTCCGTAATAAAGATGGATTTCAAGTGTATCTCCGGGATCCTCTGCTGTATGCTGACGCACCGGATGTACGGGAATTATAGAGCCTGCTTTTACGAATACAGGTAGCCGTGCCAAAGGAGACTCTATAATGGTTTCATTATTACCGCTCATAAGTTCATCATTATAAATATTGAACCAATTGCCTTGAGGCAGAAATACTTTTACATACTCATCTGTACTTTTACATGGAGCTACCAGTAGAGAAGGTCCGAGTGTATATTGATTTTGGTATGAAGTATAGAAAGAACGAGGATCTTGTGCATATTCTATGGCCAGTGCTCTTTGAACTGGTATACCGGTTTGGGATGCTTCATAGAACAGGCTATACAGATAGGGCAAGAGTCGGTAGCGCAGGTTGATGTAATTTCTGGCGATGTCTTCTACATCTTCGCCATAGCTCCAAGGTTCTGAAGATTTGGTGTTGTAAGCACTATGAGTTCTGCAAAAAGGGGATAGGGCTCCTAAGCTGATCCATCTCGCATAAAGTGCTGGGGTGGCATCGCCTCCAAACCCTCCAATATCGTAACCCGTAAAGGCAACTCCCGATAATCCAATGCTGTTTACTAATCTGATCCCGAGTAACATGTGATTGTCGTTGGCTTGATTATCACCTGTCCAGATGGAAGTATAGCGCTGCATCCCGGCATAACCAGAGCGAGTGAGTATGAAAGGTCTGTTCCCATGCATCAACTCTTTGGTTCCTTCATATGTACTGCGTGCCATTAGCATTCCATAAATGTTTTTCGCCTGACGATAGGTAGCCTTATGGCCTTCCCAGTCAAAATGAATAAAGGTTGGGGTAGCTGAGCCCCAAGTGGCAATTTCATTCATGTCGTTCCAAAAACCATCTATACCCAATTCTACAAGGCTCGCAAATTGTTTTCCCCACCACTGACGAGCGGCAGGTTTAGTATAATCTGTAAAATGACACCATCCCGGCCATACTTGTCCTTGATAAGGTTCACCATCTGGATACTTGATGAACATGTCCTGTTTCAAACCATCTTCATAAGCAGCATATCCTTTTTCAACCTTAATCCCTGGATCTATAATTACTGTGGTGTGAAAACCCATCTTTTTCAAATTGCTAACCAACTGATCTGGATGAGGAAAGCGCTGAGGATGCCATGTAAATATTTTGTAAGCATCCATATAATGAATATCGAGATAGATATTGTCGGCAGGAATTTTTTTATCACGAAACGTAGCTGCAATTCCCAATACTTCGCTATCGGGATAATAACTCCAACGGCATTGTTGATTGCCGAGAGCCCACATAGGTGGAAGTTCCATACGGCCAGTAAGCCAGGTATAGTTTTTTATGATCTCTGCTACATTTTCTCCATGTATGAAATAGTAGTCCATTTCTCCATCATCGGCCCCAAATGAGGAAAACCTTTCTTGCGAAGCCCCAAAATTAAAATAGGATTTATAAGTGTTATCGAAGAAAATGCCATAAGTTAAGCCTGAATGCAAACCTATATAAAACGGAATAGTAGAATATAAAGGATCAGAATATTCATCGTAACGGGGATTATCGGTATTCCAATGCCAGTAAGCATTTCCACGGCGGTCGAAGTTTCCTGCTTTTTCGCCTAAACCTATGAAATGTTCATCAGCTTGCAGAATTTTACAAGTGGTTACCTCTGTACCATTCCAGTTTGTTCCTAATGCAGGATCATCTTCATTGATGATTCGCCCATCTAAGGTTAAGAAAGTGAATCTTACGGGATTCTTGCTGATTTTTAAAACAGTAGTTGAAGTCTTCAGAAAAATGTTTTCAGCATCTTCCTGACGCGTATAATTCACAATCTCAGGCCGAGCAATTACGGCATAGGCAACATCGGGGCCGAATTGATCCTTTACGATCCGAATTCTAAAAATATTATCGCTGAATGGAGTTATTCTAACTTGACCATTGGTTGTGGATAATTCTATAGAATTGGAGGTGTAGTTTATCCTTTTGAGTTTTCCCAATGTACTGAATTGCTGAGCATTGACGAATGAGGCAAGCATTGTGAGCATCATAAAAAAGGTGTACTTCTTTAACATGACATATTTATTTTCATAACAGGACAAACTTATAAATTTTTTCTACACAGGAGAAAATTTCGATGAATAACTTTAAAAAAAGTAGCTGGTTATGCTGAAGAAGGATATACCCCTAATTTTTAGACAATCAAATGACATACAAAAATCAATCAATTTTAACTGGCTAATTTCAAATTCATTTGTTATTATTATACCAATTCAGCCATTTGGCCTTATTTCACTTGCCTCATCATCTTTGCCTACTTTGTGGTATGAATATTGATTTCTTGAATTTTTACTCTTCCTCTTAACAAAAATCAGATTTTCATTGTTTAATAAAGCATTCTTCCTTTATTAAAATAAATTACTTTTGCAATGGGTTTGCTTTTAATGATAAAACTACCTTAAAAGTTACGCTTAACTTTATCAAACGATGGCTTATTATCATGAAATAGCAGATAAACTAATAAACTTAACTCTTTTCGGTTTTTCAGAGCAAATGTTTTTAAGATTTATGTTTCCAACAAAATATAACTACTGTTAAGTTATGCATTATTTATCGCACTGAAATGATTTTTTGTATTTTAAAAATCAATCAAAGCATACATCTATTTTATGCCAATGACCAAAATTTAAGAAAAAGACAAATCACATTAAATTACATCAGGCAGATGTTAAAGGAAAAAGTTATGAAAGACTGGTTTTCTTGTTTGCAGTAGGAGACGCATATTGACATAAAAATGACCACTTGGTTATAAAAGATATGCAGGTGAAAGGATGATTATTAAAAAATGTCAAAAACAGTAAAAAGAACTAAAGTGAATACTGATGAGAAAAGAGTCAGATATTAAAAGGAAGAAATATTATTTTATTTTGTGGTTTGTGTGGGGTATGATAATGACCTCAGAGGCGCAGATCAATATACCTCATTTTATTTTTTCGGGCATGCATCATCTATCTGAAGGTAGGTATGTAGAGGCCATCAAGAGTTTGAATGTGGTCATCAATGCATCACCCGATATGTTTGAACCCTATTTTTACCGAGGGATAGCCAAATACAATCTTGGGGATTATCAGGGGGCGGAGCAAGATTTTACAAGAAGCATAGAAATTAATCCCATGTATAGTGAGGCCTATCATTACAGAGCTGTCACACGCGACAGACTACGTAATTATCAAGCAGCCATGGATGACTTCAATGAAGCGCTTCGTATTGCACCTTTAAGTGCAGAAATTTATGTAAATCGCAGCATTACGCGAATGGGATTAAAGGATTATGAACATGCCTTAATCGATGTAGATTCAGCTATTAAGATTAAAAATGATATTCCTTTAGCTTATCTGGCTCGAGGTCTCATCAAACATCAACTCAAAGATACTTTAGGAGCAATTGCCGATATCAATAAAGCTATACAGCTGAATTACTTTTTTACTGAAGCTTATTTGCGCCGGGGCGCCATTAAATATGATATTGGAGATTATGAAGGAGCCATAGAAGATTTTACACAAGCCATCAAAATGGAACCCGACAATCCTGCTGTTTATTTTCAGAGAGCTATTGCCTATATTAAACTCGAAAATAAAAAGGCTGCACTTGAGGATATGAACAAAGTGCTTGAGCTCGATCCATACAATGCGCTTACTTATTATAACCGTGCCATATTAAGGGGAGAAATGGGTGATTTGAATGGGGCTCTTGAGGATTATAATCGTGTACTTGTGCTGAATCCCGATAATGTTCTGGCTGCTTACAATCGAGCAATTACTCGCCATCAACTTAAAGACTATCAGGGCGCTGTGGAAGATTATACAAAAGCTATTAATCTTTTTCCTGATTTTTCAAAGGCTTATTTTATGCGTGCCGAAGCTAAACGTATGCTTAATGACGAAAAAGGCGCCTTCGAAGATCGCAACAAAGCTATTCTCATAGAGGAAACTATTGCCAAAACCCATGATTCGACCCTTCGTCAATATACCGATTCCACGTATTTAGCGAGCATTATCGAGTTCGAAGCCGATTTCAGAACTGCTGCTGCTGTGGACGGAAGAATTCAATATCAGCCCGTTTATGTGGATCTGGAACAAAATTTCATAGTAACTTATCTTTACAACGATTCTCTTTATGTTGAACAAAAAAGAGGAGAATACTGGCTGAAAAAAATAGACGACATTAGTAAAAAAGTGGATTATAAGCTTAATTTCGGATTGACCAACAAGGAAACCAAACTTACACCCGAACAAATTGCGGAGTATTTGAAAGATGTTGATTTGAGCAAAAAACTTAATCCTTCTGATCCACTCGCTTATTTTTTCACTGGAATACTAAACGGCCTGATTAAGAATTATCAGAGTGCACTCGATGCATATAATAAAGCCATACAACTCGATCCAGGTTTTGCACTTGCCTATTTTAATCGAGCCAATACTCGATTACAAATGATTGAAGAATTAAAAGAACAAGAATCTCTTCCTGTAGTAATTTCGTTTGGGAACAATTTGCAACAACCTTATTTTCCTACTAAGACACCACTGCCTGATTATAAAGATGTTATCGATGATTACAATAAGGTGATAACGTTGAATCCTGATTTTAGCTTTGCATGGTTTAATCGAGCGAATATAAAAGCTAAGATTGCTGATTATGAAGGAGCGGTCCAAGATTATTCCAAAGCAATTGAATTAGAACCTAATTTAGCTCAAGCTTATTACAATAGAGCGCTCATCTTGATTTATCAACATAATAATCAACCTGCCTGCCACGACTTAAGCCGTGCCGGAGAACTCGGAATTGCCAATGCTTATAATCTTATCAAACGTTATTGTTCACTTAAAAATTAAATCAGAATTTTATTGTTTATTTGAATAGTAAACCTTATTTTTGAGATGAATGCTTGCTTTTTGTTTGTTTAAACTATTAAATGATTCACATATTAATGATCAATATTATAACAATGAGAAAACTAAATTGTATATTTGAAATATTCTTATAAAAATTATTATGGATTATTTTTCGAATAGTTTGAAATTCAGTTAAAAAGTTATAAATTAGAAAAAATATTTATTCATTAAATTTCATGAAATGAGGTTTAATTTTTCGTTATTCATTTTTATTTACTAAGAAGTGCAATTAAGTGATGGTTTTAATTATTGGAGCAGGTGCGGCTGGAATGATGGCGGCTATTAGTGCTGCCCGCAAAGGTGCTAAAGTGGTTGTTTTGGAAAAAATGAACAGACCTGGTCGTAAACTAAGTATCACAGGTAAGGGGCGTTGTAATATCAGCAATACAGATCCCTTAAGAGAATTTCTCATGCATATAGATCCTGATCCCGATTTTTTATTCAATGTTTTTTCACGTTTTTTTTCTAACGAGACTATTCATTTTTTCAATGAACTGGGAATTCATACTAAAGAGGAAAGAGGTGGAAGAATTTTTCCTGAAAATGATTCGGCCGCCGAAATAGTTAGCGCTCTTATTAAGGAGATGGAACGTTTGGGCGTAAGGCTTTTAACTGGGGTAACTGTAAAGCAGATATTATATAAAGACAGGGAAATAATTGGAGTAAAACTCGATGATGATTCTGTGATAGAATCGCATAAGATTATTTTAAGTACCGGAGGAAGTTCTTACCCTGCAACGGGTTCAACAGGTGATGGCTACCGTCTGGCCGCCCAATTAGGTCACAGTATTCGTCCACCTGTTCCCGCCTTAGTACCTCTTGTCGTGGAAGGAACAACGGCTGCTTCACTTCAAGGCCTCACCCTTAAAAACGTAAAGGTCACTGTTTATATCAACGGTATAAAACAGGCCGAAGAATTTGGTGAAATGCTCTTTACTCATTTTGGTGTTTCCGGACCCATTATATTGAGTTTGAGTAGACAGTTAAACCGTATCGACTTAAAAACTCACAAAGTAGAAATAAGCATAGACCTAAAACCAGCGCTGGATGATAAAATGCTCGATCGCCGTTTGTTGCGTGATTTTACCGAACATGGTAAAATGCAAACCAAAACTATATTAAAAGGATTGCTTCCTTCGAGTTTGATTCCTGTTTGCCTTGAATTATTAAACTTGAATGGCGACAAACCTGTACATCAAATTACTGCTCAAGAACGGAAAACATTAAGATTATGGCTGAAGGATTTTAGATTTCATGTGGTTGGGCTGAGAGGTTTTAAGGAAGCCATCATCACTTCGGGTGGTGTTTCTACACGTGAAATAGATCCAAAGACTTTACAATCGAAACTCATCTCGGGCCTTTATTTTGCGGGCGAAATTATCGATTTGGACGCAGACACGGGTGGATATAATCTTCAAATTGCCTTTTCCACTGGCTGGATAGCAGGTTCATCGGCCGCAGAAATTTAATAGGATAAATATTTTAAAAGCTAATCATTATAAATTATTAAGTCTATTCAAAATAACTTCTTAATTTATGATTAATCAATCTAGATCAAAGTTGTCAACGATATAAAATTGGAAATTTTATTTTATTTCTTTTTATTTACGAAAATTTATAATAATCATAGGAATCCTTCATAAGCGATTTTATATGAATCAGTAGAAAAAATGTTATGGACTTCTAATTTTTACGTATTTTAGTAATTTCCTTAGGTCAAGTAAAAGATTAGGATTGCCATTAAAGTATGGAACGCTAAAAAATGAAGTGTAGCATTAAATTGCAATTTTTTAGGTGATTTTAAATTGTTTTGGGACTAAATATTTTGAACAACGAACATAACTGCACCCAAGAAAATAAAAATTGCTCCCATTGCCTTACTGAGAATTTTATCATTTACCTTATTAGCAAATTTTGCGCTTGCTATACCACTGATTACCGAGCTCAATCCAATAATTAATCCTGATACCCATCTTACGTTTCCATGCATGGCGTAGCCAATTGCTCCTGATAGTGCCGTTATAGTCATTAAAAACGAAGAAGTTCCAATAGCAAGTAGAAGTGGATAATTCAAAATGAATATGAGAATAATTAATATCATTCCGCCACCGCCAGCTCCAAATATCCCTGTCATTATGCCTACAAAAAAACCTAAAATTAAGGTTACGATCGACTTTTGTATGGAATTTTTGAATTTTAATAAGCTCTTTGGTTGTTTTGTAATAGATTCTGTTTTAATCCCTTTGCGCCAAATGAAAGCTCCCATGATAAGCATGAAAATTCCAAATGCTGTTCCTAAATTCGCTGCTTTTACACCAGAAGCATATTTTGTCCCTAACTGCGATCCTAAAATAGATCCTACCGCTATCCATAGCCCAGAACCAAAATCGATGTTTTTATGCTTAAAATAAACATAAGAGATTGCTAAGGCAGTAATTACGTTTACCATGAGGCTAGTTCCTATGGATTCATGAATAGTGTAATTGCTTAATATATTTAAACATGGAACAACTAAAATAACACCTGAAGCACCTGTTAAACCCGTCAAAAGTCCAGTAATCAACCCGATTAAAATTAAAATCTAGATTTGTAGAATGGTCATATTTTCTAAGTTTTTGAGTTATGTTTGGGCAAAATCACTCAAAGCTTATACCAGTTAAATCTCAATTATTAGTCAATGTAACTGCTAAACCATTGAATATGAAATGTTCTATAGATAATAAATTATATATGCTAATGCTAAAGTATGGATTAATTCGTATGAGCTAAATTTCCAACGAATTTATGCTTATTTAAATCAGTCTAAACTATTTGGCTGATAATGAGCACATTTAATAAGTAAAGCTGATAGAAATAGAATAAGAAATTTAATGAAATGTCAGGTTTCAATTATAATTACAGAATTTCGGGGAAAAGTAATTTCGCTGGATTACTGTAAAAATGGCAATTGAGTTAGATATTTGAGGCGAGATGAGTAAATGAATTGAGGAATGTGAAATTCATCTGTTTTGGTTAAGATAAATGCTAAAAAAGCAGCTTTTCTAAGTATAGAAAAGCTGCCCGCTAATTTTTGCTTCTCTTAAGAAGCACAGTGCAATAATCAGCCACTGTAAAGTGTGTTTTTACCACTTCATCCGAAAAGGGGATTCTATGGTTTTATTGATACAAAATTAATTAAACTTCATGATAATTGAACCATTTCCAGTAGAATTCTTATGTTAATAAAACTTAATTAAAAAAGATGTAAATATTTGATTTACAATAAATATAAAAACCCACAGAGGATCATAGTGTAATGTTTGAAGGGTAGAGATATTCAGATGTATGAATAAAAGATAGGAGCTTTATTGGTTAATGAAAAGGAAGGAAGATAGTTAAATCAAATACCTCTTCTGTCTTATGATAATTATCTGTCATATAGTATCTTAGAATAATATGAAGGAATTATTTTCTTCTTTTGGTTTATGAAGAAGAAAATTTGTACATTTGCAAAACTTTTCTCAACTGAAACTACTGACCGTACGGGCTTAATTATGAGGAATAAAGGATAGAAGTTATCCTTATGAATTTGGAGAAATAAAGGGATTTATGCGTGGAGATGGAGATGAGGAGTCATAACTAAGTTGAAAGAGAATAAGGTGATGTTAGCTTGATTTATTAAGTAATAGATTGAATTTCTTTAATTTAGAATGATAGAAGCGATTATAAAGAAAATACAGAAGCGGGAGAAGAAATTTTGAAAGAATGAAATGGATGGTTTATAGATAGAGTAGTTTGATTTTGATGGTTGATTCATTTGGATTTTGGTTGATTGATTGAATGAACAGCGGGCTTGATGGAAGGTCCGCTGTTTTTTTGGATAAAAAATCCTGAAAGTAAGGCATGTATTCAACTTTCAGGATTTTAGCGTTATAAGAGTAAGTGCGTTATAATATTTCAGCCGAGGTAGGATTTTAATATTTTGCTACTACTTTTGTGTTTGAGCCTACGTATTGCTTTTTCTTTAATTTGGCGGACGCGTTCGCGTGTAAGGTCGAATTTTTCACCAATTTCTTCGAGTGTAAGGGGGTGAGTTCCTTCGAGTCCGAAATATAGGCGAATGACATCAGCTTCGCGGCGAGGAAGGGTAGCTAAAACTCGTTGAATTTCGCGGCATAAGGATTCATAAATCAAACCAGCTTCAGGGCTTGGGGTATCATCTGCTCTAAGCACATCGAGCATAGTATTATCTTCATCTTCTGCTAAAGGAGCATCCATAGAAATATGGCGTCCTGAGTTTCGAAGCGAGTCTTTTACTTCATTTTCTGTAATTTCTAATTGTTGAGCAATTTCTTCGTAATTAGGCTCTCTCTCGAAGTTTTGTTCCAATTTAGCGTAAGCTTTATTTATTTTATTGAGTGAACCGATTTTGTTAAGAGGGAGACGTACAATACGTGATTGTTCGGCAAGTGCTTGAAGTATGCTTTGCCGAATCCACCATACAGCATAAGAGATAAACTTGAAACCTCGTGTTTCGTCAAAACGCTGAGCTGCTTTAATTAATCCCAGATTACCTTCATTAATTAAATCGGGAAGGCTTAAACCTTGATTTTGATATTGTTTTGAAACCGATACTACGAAGCGAAGATTAGCTTTGGTTAATTTTTCAAGGGCTGCTTGGTCGCCTTGTTTTATGCGTTGGGCTAAAGCAACTTCTTCCTCAGCCGTTAGCAATTCTACTTTTCCAATTTCCTGTAAATACTTATCAAGTGATGCAGTTTCTCTGTTAGTAACCTGTTTGGTAATTTTTAGCTGCCTCATATTATGAATTTTTTATCATGTTTCTTTTTACGACTTATCGCATTAAAGGTTTCAAAAGATTCAATTATTGTTTAGGATTGTTACTTCCTGGTTTTGGCAGTAAAGCCTTGCGTGAGAGTTTTAATTTTCCAGTGGTTCGGTCGATATCGATGAGTTTTACGGTAACTTCGTCACCAACTTTCAAAATGCTCTCAATATCATTAATACGTCTCCAGTCGATTTCTGAGATATGTAGTAAGCCATCTTTACCGGGTAAGATTTCGACAAAAGCCCCAAAAGGTACTATGGTTTTTACTTTACCCGTGTAAACTTCTCCGATTTCGGGAATCGCAATAATGGCTTTTATTTTTTTCTTTACTGCTTCAATAGCGTCTTTATCGACGGCCACAATATCGATAATTCCAAATTCACCCACTTCTTCAATAACAATGGTAGAATTGGTTTCGCGTTGCATATCCTGTATAATTTTTCCACCAGGGCCAATTACTGCGCCAATGAATTCCCTGGGGATAGTCATTTGGACAATACGTGGAACGTGAGGTTTATAATCGGGTCGTGGAGATGAAATGGTTTTGCGCATTTCGTGCAGAATATGCAAACGTCCTTTGCGTGCTTGTTCAAGTGCTTGGATTAATATTTCTGAAGAAATGCCCGATACTTTGATGTCCATCTGACAGGCGGTAATGCCATCTTCGGTTCCTGCTACCTTAAAATCCATGTCTCCTAAATGATCTTCGTCTCCGAGAATATCGGAAAGAATAGCATAATTGCCAGTCTTTTCGTCAGTAATCAATCCCATGGCAATTCCAGAAACGGGTTTTTTTATTTTTACTCCAGCATCCATAAGAGCAAGTGTACCTGCGCAAACTGTAGCCATTGAAGATGAGCCATTCGATTCGAGAATATCGGAAACTACTCTAATAGTATAAGGATTTTCTTCTGGAGATGGCATTACAGGTTTTAAGGCTCTTAATGCAAGGTTACCATGCCCGATCTCTCTGCGACTTGTTCCTCGAGAGGTTTTTACTTCACCAGTCGAAAATGGAGGGAAATTATAATGAAGAATAAAATTGGCCTTACCTTCGAGAACAGCGCCATCAATGGTCTGCTCGTCGAGTTTAGTGCCAAGGGTGCAGGTAGTAAGCGATTGAGTCTCTCCTCTGGTAAATATGGCCGAGCCATGTGCAGTAGGCAAATAATCTACTTCCGACCATATAGGCCTGATCTCATCTAATTGTCGGCCATCGAGCCGAACTCTCTTTTCTAATATGACATTGCGAACGGCTTCCCACTGAGTATGATGGTAATACCTCTTGGCCATCACTTCCTTGGCAGCTCTTTCTTCTTCAGGGAGAGTTAACATGAAATCGTTGAAAATTTGTTCGAATTTTTCCGAACGTTCTTGTTTATTGGTTGGTTGTGAGGCTATTTCATATATTTTATTGTAACAAAAATCATGAAGGTTTTGCCGAAGTTCTTCGTTGTTTTCTTCGTGAGTATAAAGACGTTTATTTTGATAAGCGCCTACTTTTTTTGCCAGCTCAATTTGGGCTAAGCACTGTACTTTAATGATCTCGTGGGCATATTCAAGAGCCTGAATCAGCTCGGATTCTGAGATCTCTTTCATTTCGCCTTCCACCATTACAATATTATCAAGTGTAGCAGCCACCATGATATCCATGTCGGAGCGTTCCAAATCGCTTACCACTGGGTTGGCAATAAATTTTCCATCCACCCTTGCAATTTTTACCTCGGAGATAGGACCATTGAAAGGTATATTAGAGACAGAGATAGCGGCCGAAGCAGCTAAACCAGCCAAACAATCGGGAATAAAATTCTTTTCACCCGAAATTAATGTGATTATAACCTGTGTTTCAGCGTGATAATCTTCTGGGAATAAGGGTCGCAGAGCTCTATCTACCAATCGAGCAGTAAGAATTTCGTACTCCGAAGGTCTGGCTTCGCGTTTGAAAAATCCTCCAGGAAATCGCCCTGTAGCAGCATATTTCTCTTGATATTCTACCGTTAAAGGCAGAAAATCTACATCTTCTTTGGCTTCCTTGGTCGAAACTACTGTGGCTATAAGCATAGTACTGCCCAAACGCACTACTACAGCACCATCGGCTTGTTTGGCCAATTTTCCGGTTTCTATAACTATCTCGCGGCCATCAGGAAGAAATATATTTTGAAAAATTCCTTGCATTTTTTATCTTTTTAAATTATATTACTTAAAACATTCAACGTCATAAAATTCAATATGAACGATTCCAGTATATTCACTGATTCCAATGACTTTATTTCCCTATGGCGTAAAAGTTAGAAACCTTCCATATTAAAAAAGGCAATTGTAGAAACTGCCTTCTGTCTTACAAAATATTATAATCAAGTTATTTCCTTATTCCAAGCCTCTTAATGACTTCGCGATACCTTTCAATATTTTTAGCACGCAGATAGTTCAAAAGATGCTTTCTATGACCCACCATCAAAACTAAGGAGCGGCGCGTAACGAGATCTTTAGGATTGGTTTTCAAATGTTGCGTCAAATGATTAATTCTGAGCGTCAACAAAGCTACTTGTGCTTCAGTAGAACCTGTATTTTCTTCAGAACCACCATATTCCTTAAATATTTCCTTCTTGGTTTCGGACGTTAAGTACATAAACTTTTCTTTAATTTTTTGCATTCATTTTAGGGGTGCAAATATACGACATTTTCATTCAGTAAGAATTTTTTAGCACTTTTTTATGAAAATTTCGTCTTCAGCAGTTTTTATACTAAATGATAAAATCAACTTACCTTTGTCGTGGTTTAAAGCCTCCAATGTTGTGTGTCGTATACTTAAAATCTGTAATTTGCTTCTTATCAATGTTTAAAGATAAATTCTAATCTATGAAAAATTTTCTTATTATGATTTGTGCAGTAATGCTCACTTTTGCGGCCTGCAAAACCGACAAACAAAGAACCAACCCTTTATTAGTTAAATGGAATACACCATTTGAAGTTCCTCCTTTCGATCAAATTGACACCTCGGATTATTTTCCTGCCATGATGGAGGGCATCGGCCAACACGAGAAAGAAATTATGGCCATTGCTGAGAATGAGGCAAGCCCAACATTCGATAATACAATTTTAGCATTCGACACATCGGGCAAACTACTCACTCGAATTACCAATGTTTTCTTCAATTTATTGGAAGCTAATACCAATGATCAGATGCAAAAGATTGCTGAAAAGATATCTCCCGTTTTATCTACTTATCAGGATAATATTTACATGAATCGAAAACTTTTCGAAAGGATAAAATCGGTTTATGAGCAAAGTAAACAATTAGGATTAGATGATCAACAAATTAGAGTAAGCGAGAAATATTATAATGATTTTGTAAGAAGTGGAGCTGCTTTAGATTCCATTCATCAGGCTCGGCTCAGGCAAATTAATCAAGAGCTTTCTTTGTTTTCATTGAAGTATGGGAATAATGTTTTGGCCGAAACCAATAATTTTAAACTGGTGATTGAAAATAAGGAAGATTTAGAAGGATTACCTTCTGAAGTAATCGATGCAGCGGCAGAAGCAGCAAAAGCGGCTGGAATGAACGGCAAATGGGTTTTCACTTTGGCCAAGCCCAGTATGATTCCTTTTTTGCAATATTCCACTCGCAGAGATTTGAGAGAGAAAATATATCGTGCCTATTTTATGCGTGGCGATAATAACAATGAGTATGATAACAAGGAAATTATTGCTAACATGGTGAAGCTTAGAGCCGAGAAAGCCGAATTATTAGGGTATGAAAACTGGGCATCTTATGTCATAGCAGAAAATATGGCCAAAACTCCTTCAGCTGTTGATGAATTTTTAATGAATCTTTGGGATGCGGCCTTACCAGTGGCTAAGAATGAAGCTAAGCAAATGCAGATGATGATTCAAAATGAAGGAGGTGACTTTCAACTCGAGCCATGGGATTGGTGGTATTATGCCGAGAAGATTCGTAAAGCCAAATATAATGTTGATGAAAATGAGTTAAAACCTTATTTCTCACTTCAAGATGTTCGTCAAGGTATGTTCGATGTTGCAAATAAATTATATGGAATTACGCTCACACTCAGGAATGACATTCCTGTTTACCATAATGATGTAGAAGTATATGAAGTAAAAGATGCCGATGGCAGCCATTTGGGTCTTCTTTATCTTGATTATTATCCAAGAGCCGAGAAGCGCGTAGGAGCGTGGTGCACGGAATTCCGATCTGCAGGATGGGAGAATGGGAAAAGAATAAGCCCTATTGTTTCAATCGTTTATAATATTACTCCTGCCACCTCTTCATCTCCATCTTTACTTAATTGGGATGAAACCACTACTCTTTTTCATGAATTCGGACATGCTTTGCATGCGCTTTTTACTGAGGGAAAATACAGACGCACTGCTGGCGTCGTTCCTCGTGATTTTGTGGAATTACCTTCTCAAATTATGGAAAACTGGGCCGGAGAGTCGGAGGTGCTTAAAATGTATGCCAAGCATTACCAAACAGGAGATATTATACCCGACTCGCTTATTCGAAAAATAGAGAAAAGTGGTCAATTTAATCAGGGCTTTGAGACTGTTGAATATTTGGCTGCGGCTATACTTGACATGAGATATCATGAATTGCCATATTCAAAAGCCAGCATCGAACCCAATGCATTCGAAAAGAAATCGATGGACGAGATTGGTTTGATAAAGGAGATTCTTCCTCGCTACAGAGGAACTTATTTTCAACACATCTTTAGTGGAGGATATTCGGCGGGTTATTATGTTTATATCTGGGCTGAAGTATTAGATGCCGATGCTTTTGATGCCTTTGTGAAGAGTGGAGATATTTTCAATAAAGAATTAGCCTCCAAGTTCCGTAATTATTGCCTTGCCCATGGTGGAGATGAAGATGCTATGACTCAATATGTCAAATTCCGTGGACAGCAACCTTCCATTGAACCTTTGCTTAAAAGAAGAGGTTTGAAGTAATATTTTATTTCACATTATTTTAAGGCAACCCATCAAGGGATCTGTAGTTTTCAGTTTGTTAGATAAGACACATAAAAATTGCGGCTGCGGCTTTTAAAGCCGCAGCCGCAATAATACACGGGTCAATTTTCAACATCCTCAGGAAAATGGTTAATACAAAATAATTCAGATAAAGCTATTTGGGTTATTTAACTCCCATGTAAGGATATTTATAATCAGTAGGTGGCATAAGGTTTTCCTTTATGGCACGAACGCTTGTCCAGCGAAGCAGGTTGATTGGGCCACCAGCTTTATCATTAGTGCCACTGGCTCTCGAGCCACCAAAAGGTTGTTGAGCAACCACTGCGCCTGTTGGTTTATCGTTGAAATAGAAATTGCCCGCAGCATATTTTAATACTTCACAGGCATGATTCAATGCTTTTCTGTCTTTTGCAAAGACAGCACCTGTTAGACCATAAGGTGAAGTTTTATCGCATAACTGCAAGGTTTCTTCAAATTTATCATCCTGATAAACATAAACACTTAAAACAGGTCCAAAAATTTCTTCCTCCATGGTTTTGAAATGAGGATTAGTAGTGAGAATTATAGTCGGCTCTATATAATAACCAATCGATTTGTCTCCCTTCCCACCCCAAATAATTTCGGCTTCTGATGAACTTTTTGCAAAGTCGATATAATGCATAATTTTATCGAATGCTGATTCTTCTATAACTGCATTGACAAAATTCTCGTACTCTGTAGGTGGGCCAATTTTGATTTCCTTGAGCATTTCGAGCATTTTATCTTTTAAGCGAGGCCAAAGCGATTGAGGCACATAGGCTCTTGAAGCAGCCGAGCATTTTTGCCCTTGATATTCATAAGCACCTCGTATTAAAGCAGTGGCAGCTTCATCTATATCAGCACTAGAGTGTAGAAATACAAAGTCTTTTCCGCCGGTTTCACCTACAATTCTTGGATAAGAATGATAATGCTCCAAATTATTTCCAATAGTTTTCCAGAATCCATTGAAAGTAGCAGTGCTTCCAGTAAAATGGATTCCAGCCAAATCGGGATGATTCAAAACAATATTTCCAATTATCGACCCCTGTCCGGGAACAAAGTTGATGACTCCATCCGGAACTCCGGCTTCCTGATAAATCTTCATGAGAAAATAATTCGATAAGATAGCGGTTGAAGCTGGTTTCCATACTACTGTGTTTCCCATCACAACAGGCGACATGCTTAAATTAGAACTAATGGAAGTAAAATTAAATGGGGATACCGCAAAAATAAATCCCTCTAATGGTCTAAATTCCATTCGATTAATAGTGCTCGTATCCATTAAGGGTTGATAGCTATAAATCTTTGCAAGATAATAAGCATTAAATCTTAAAAAATCAATAGTTTCACAAGCGCTGTCAATTTCAGCCTGATAGATATTTTTGCTCTGTCCGAGCATAGTAGAAGCATTTATCAGTCCGCGATATTTCTTCGAAATCAATTCGGCAATTTTTACATTAATGCTCAGTCTTTCAACCCATGAAACATTTGCCCAATATTCATGTGCTTTGAGAGCTGCATTTATGGCCATTTTTACTTCTTCATCTCCTGCTTTATGATAAGTGGCCAATACATGAGAATGATTGTGTGGCATGACCACCTTACCCAAATTACCCGTGCGAATTTCTTTTCCGCCTATGATAAGAGGAATGTCAATTACTTCGTTGGATAGACGCTGGATTTCCTTTTCTAATTCCTTACGTTCTGGTGAGCCGGGTAAATAACCAAGAATGGGTTCATTCTTTGGCAGATCATACTTAAAGATCGCATTATTCATAAAAATTGAGTTTTAAATTTGCATCTTGCAAAGATATTCAGCCTACTTCATTAAAACAAGTCAACTATATCTTTCGAATTTTTTTATTATATAAAAAGATATTCAGAAAATTAGACATCATTCATTCACTGACTTCATAACATCGTCAAGACAGCCAATTGAGAAATGGGCAGAGAAAACATGTGCCAGAGGTAGTATAGCATTAAATCATGGGGTGGCTTTAGTTCTGTTGGTCATTGGTTATTTTCAATCTTCTGTTGATTGACTCCCATTTGATTTTATTCTCTTAGTTTTTAAAAGTGCTTCACGAAGTAAATATTCTATTTGTCCATTGATGCTTCTGAATTCATCATTGGCCCATTGCTGAAGTGCATCGAGCATTTCAGGTGAGATTCTCAATGGGAAAACTTTTTTCTTACTCATGATTTCGAATGAATGAATAAAGAAATGATCTCATGTTTGTTCGTTGTATTTTTAACTTATTTTGGAATATTCTCAAATCCATAATATTTAAGTACTTGTCTAACTTTTTCGGGCTGTTGGGTTCCAATGAGAATTTGTTTGCCATTTTTTGTCATCAATTGTATTCCCCAGCGGCCGCTCAAATTATAAGCTTTTTTCTTTCCAAAACCACGGTATCCCCATCCGCCATAATCCTTGATGGGATGGTATCGCTTCACATAGGCTTGCTGAATGTCTTCCCATAAAAATGCTTTCTGTTTTAAAAATGGTGGATATTCGATGAAGATACCCTTGTCGTCTATTCTTATTTTGAGTTGCATGGTAAAAAACAAAAAAGAAATAAGAATAATGGCGATCAAGCTTGTGCTGAGAGTAATGATGAAATCGGTGAGTGGAAGATCAGTTTCAACGCTAGCGGAAATAAATATTAAGGGCTGAATGATGCCAATAATAACCAGAATAATCAAAGCAGCCATGAGTATCCAGCCTAAAGCGATATGACGTAAAACCTGATTCTCTTCGAATTTTCTCATTCTCGTGGATGATTAATGATAGAGAGTTCCGGCATTTACCACTGGTGAAGCGGCTTTATCGGAGGTAAGAACTACCATGAGGTTGGTTACCATGGCGGCTTTTCGTTCATCGTCGAGTGTAACTACCTGACGTTCGGACAGCATATCGAGGGCCATTTCGACCATGCTAACGGCTCCTTCAACAATCTTATGACGAGCTGCCACTATAGCCGTGGCTTGCTGGCGCTGCAACATGGCACTGGCTATTTCCGAAGAATAGGCTAAATAACTGATACGGGCTTCAATAACCTGTATTCCAGCCATCTGAAGACGTTCGGTGAGCTCTTGTTCCAAAATATGATTTACCTCTTCTCCGCCCGAGCGTAGCGTGGTTTCGCGCTGTTCATCATCAAAATTATCATAAGGATAATGCCCAGCCAGCTTCCGAATGGCAGCCTCACTTTGAATATCAACAAATTGTAGGTAATCGTCCACTTCGAATGCAGCTTTGAAAGTGTCCTTTACTTTCCAAACCAACACAATCCCTATCATAATAGGATTACCTAATTTGTCGTTCACTTTGATGGGATCTGCATTCAAATTGCGAGCCCTGAGCGAAATCTTTTTACGCACATAAAAGGGATTTACCCAGAAAAAGCCATTCCTTACAATCGTTCCCGAATATTTGCCAAACAAAACTAGAACGGCCGATTCATTGGGATTTACCACTAACAGACCTACTATCATAAAAATAGTAAGCAAACAAAGGAAGATTCCTATTACAATGGCGGGTACACTGTTTGGGAAGAAAACAAAAAGAAGTATACCCAAGGCAAGCGTTACTATCGTAACGACCACTCCTAAATAACCCGAAGGAGGAACAACAAATTTTTCATGGTTCATGGTAAAATGATATTAATATGATATTGCAATAATACTAATTATTTTGCAATTTTTAACAACTTAGTTGAATTATTTTTATTTTGATTGTAACAAGTTGTATTTTAGTGTTTTATTTATTAAGTTTTTTTGCATAAAGTTGCTATTTGCCACTTGAATAGAAGGATTTAACAAAAGCAATGATTTGCCCTTCGACGCTTAAGGGTGAAAACCACCTTCAAGTAAGGAAGAGGCAAAATGTGTTTACTTTGCAAATCATTTTATTGTCTTTTATTGATGAAGAGATATAAAGACCTTTTTTTCGACCTCGACGATACCTTATGGGATTTCGAGCGTAATTCGGAAGAAACCTTGAAAGAATTATATCATAGATTTCTGGCTCAGGAATTAGGGGAAGAAAATTGCACACTATTCCTTTCGACTTATCATCGGATTAATGAAAGTTTATGGAATGAATATAAACTGAACAGGATAAAAAAAACGGAAGTAGCCTATCTGCGATTTTTGTACACCCTGGAGGAATCAGGCTCAAATAATGTTTCGTTGGCTCGGATACTTGCAGAAGAATACATTCGTTCGAGCCCCACGAAAACGAATCTCATACCTGGAGCTACAGAAGTTCTGGAAAGCTTAAACAGGGAATACAAATTACACATTATAACCAATGGCTTCACGGAAGTACAAATTCCAAAACTGCTTAATTCGGGCATACGACATTATTTTACGACGCTTACTACTTCTGAGGAGGCTGGTTGTTTAAAACCCTGTAGCCAAATTTTCAGTTTTGCGCTCGAGAAAGCCAAGGCTCAAATCAACCAAAGCTTGATGATTGGCGATGATCCTGAAGGTGATATTCGAGGTGCAAGACAGATAGGGCTTGATACAGTTTTTTTTGTAAAAGACTCTAAAAATTTACAAATAGAATCAACCTATACAATTTTCGAACTGAGAGAATTACTTCAAATTTTAAGTTGAGCATGCAGGTGTTTTATTCCCATAAGTTGTATTCAGCTATGGCTCTTCCGGCAAGAATTACTTTAGATGAAGAAGAAAGCCGTCATGCCATCAAGTCGATGCGCCTGAAAAATGGAGATTCTATTATTTTGACCGATGGTAAGGGCTATCACTATAAAGCAATGATTGAAGCAAGCGATGGGCACAATGCCGAAGTCATGGTAAAAGAAGTTGTGCAAGTAAAAGACTTCAATAAACCTCACCTTCATTTAGCCATTTCATTGCTCAAAAACCCTGACCGTCTGGAATGGATGCTCGAAAAGGCAGTTGAGTTGGAGATAGATGATATATCGTTTATCATTTGCGAACGAACCGAGAAACTACATATAAATCAGGACAGGATGAAACGTATAGCTATTGCAGCACTTAAACAATCGATGGGAGCATGGCTGCCTAATATTTCGGGGCCAATACCTTTTAATGAATTTCTCGAAAATTATAACCCTCTCTCTAAAGGATTTATTGCATGGTGCGAAGAAAAAGATAGCATTTTATGGGAAGTTTATCCACGAAATGCTGATATTGTCGTAATGATTGGACCTGAAGGAGATTTTTCGGCCCAAGAAGTGAATAAAGCCATCAATAAAGGATTCATACCTGTAAATCTGGGCCGTAAGCGATTGAGAACAGAAACTGCGGGTTTGACTTCTATTATGTGGTTTCATCTTATCAATAAAATTTATGAGTAGAATGAGGTTAGACATCCGAAAGACGAGTTTCATTTTTTTGATCATTACAGTGCTTCCACTGCAATACCTACATGCGCAGGAGAAGCTGAGGATAGGCCTTTTGAAATATAGTGGAGGTGGTGATTGGTATGCCAATCCAACTTCTTTGCCTAATCTGATTAAATTTTGTAACGACAATTTACACACGAATATTGACCCTGAGCCTGCCATTGTTGAACCTGGCGATCCAGCCTTGTTTAATTATCCCTTCGTCCATATGACAGGACACGGGAATGTGATTTTTAGTGAGCAGGAAATCAATAATATGAAGAAATATTTTGAAGCTGGTGGTTTCCTTCATATCGATGATAATTATGGTATGGACGCATATATCAGACGCGAATTGAAGAAAATCTTTCCTGATCAGGATTTTGTAGAATTAGGACCCAATCACCCCATATTTCACCAAAGATATGATTTCCCGAATGGATTGCCCAAGATACATGAGCACGACAACAAACCTCCTCAAGCTTTTGCCTTTTTTTTGAATGGGAGAATGGTTTGCTTATATACTTACGAATGTGACCTGGGCGATGGTTGGGAAGACACCCGTGTCCATGGCGACAGCGAGGCTACTCACCTCAAGGCCTTGCAAATGGGAGCAAATATTATTCAATATATATTTACTCAAGTAATTCAATGAATTTTTTAGATTTCAACTTGTTTTGTTCGTATTCAATATGGAATTTATCTATCCTTGGTATTTAGTTGGATTGGCTGCTGTTTCAATCCCTATCGTCATTCATCTTTTCAACTTTCATCGGTATAAAAAAGTCTATTTTACCAATGTAAGGTTTTTACAGGCTATCCAGTCAGAAACACATAGATCATCGCGACTTCGTAACCTGATCTTGTTATTATTGCGAATACTTTTTATCATCGCCCTGGTGATGGTATTTGCCCAGCCTTACATTCCGGCTTCTAACAATATTCGGCAGGGGAGTCCATTTGCCGTGAGTATTTATATTGACAATTCCCAGAGTATGGAGACAGGTGCAGGCAACGAGAATCTTCTGCACCAAGCCAGAGAAAAAGCCCTCGAAATTGTCAATAGTTTCACTTCTACCGATAAGTTCCAATTGCTTACCAACGACATGGAAGGGAAATACCAACATTTTGTACCTGCTAATGAGGCGAATATCTGGGTAAACGATGTAAAATCGAGTCTAGCCTACGTAAGTGCCTCTACTTTATTGCAAACCCAGGCAAAATTGCTCCACCAAGAAAAAAATTATAATCATCTCGCTTTTTTTATTTCGGATTTTGCCAAAAGCACTTTTAGCTTACCAACTAATCCTGATACGAATATTACATGGGTTTTTGTTCCTGTGCAGTCAACTCAGCCTTTCAACGTGAGTATAGATACATGCTGGTTCGATATGCCTATTGTTGCACCTGGTCTCGAATCTCGACTTAATGTCAATTTGACGAATCATAGTCCAGACCAAAGCCGTGAATTAATTGTAAAATTGAGCACTAATGGCATTCAACGTGGTTTAAAATCTTTGACTTTGACCCCCAAAACTACTTCTAATCTTTCGTTTCAGCTAATGAATGCCGACACAGGATCTATAGAAGGATTATTTCAAATCAATGATAACGGATTTACTTTCGATGATGAATTGTATTTTAGCTATGCTGTGCATCCTAAGCTTCAAATCTTAATTGTGAATGGAGGAGAAGAAAATTCCTATTTCAATCGCTTATTTCATTCCGATAGTCTGATGCAGGTTGATAATCAACCTCTTCATCGTCTTGATTATTCTCGGCTCGAAAAATCTTATCTGACCATTCTGAACGAACTGACAGAATATCCGGAGGGTTTGATATTGAGTATTCAACGAAGCCTCGAGGCCGGACACTCCATAGCCATACTGCCTCATCCCTCGAAAGGTATAGAACAGTTGGAACAATTTTTATTCAGTCTGGGAGGCGGCCTAAAATTGCTGGCTGATACTTCATCAACGGCCGTCTCGCAAATTAATCTCGACCATTTTATTTTTAAGCCTGCCATAGAGCGAATGCCCAATATGCCTTTACTGCCTTCAGTTAGAAAATATTTCAAAATAAATTTGACTTCTCGGTCGGGTTATGATGTTTTGATGACCTTGCGCAATGGTGATCCTTTTCTTATTGCCAAGAACTTAAATAATGGACATTTATTTCTTCAGGCCACACCCCTTAGGCCTGAGTTTACCGACTTTATGCATAATAATTTGTTTGTTGTGGCTTATCTGAATATGGCTATTAGTGGACAATATCAGAATCCGTTGTATGCCGTTTATGGGAAACCGAGCTTGTTTTATTTTGAGAAATCTTCCGAAACCACTGTTCCAGCACCTCACCTGATATCAAGCCATAACAAAATAGATGTAATCCCATTTTATAGGGATTTGGATGGACAGAGTGAAATTATCATACGAACAGAATTGCCTGAAGCTGGTATTTATCGGTTAAAACGAGACGATAAATGGAGTGGCTATATTGCTTTAAATGCCTCTCGTATTGAATCCTCTCCTCATTGTTTTTCAGTAGATGAACTCGATAAAATGCTGCAACAAAAAGGATGGGCTAATTCTTCTGTTATGAGAAAAGACGATGATCTTCCAATAAAAGCTTTCCTGGCCCAAACTATTGATGGAATAAAACTGTGGAAAATTTTCCTTGTAGCGGCTTTGATTTTACTCGCAGCAGAAGTAACTTTGCTGCGATTTTGGAAATAATTATATTTTATGAAATATCCTAAAGTTCAACTGTCTGATCATATTTATTGGGTTGGTACCAATGATCGTAAAACTCATCTGTTCGAAAATTATTGGCCTCTACCAACGGGGATCGCTTACAACTCGTATTTGATTATTGATGATAAAGTTACTTTGATTGATACAGTATCCACAACTACAATGGATACCTATTTAGAAAAGCTAAAGGAGATTCTGGAAAGTAGAACTATTGATTATTTGATTATCAATCATATGGAACCCGATCATTCGGGAGCTGTCAATACTATCGTCAACGAATATCCTAACATCACCATCATAGGAAATAATCGTACTTTCCCTATGCTCGATGGTTTTTATGGTATTAAAAAAAACTTGATGGAAGTAGATGAGAATACCGTCTTATGTACAGGGCAACATGAATTCCACTTTTATTTAACCCCTATGGTTCATTGGCCTGAAACTATGATGACTTACGAATCAAACGAGAAGATACTTTTTTCGGCAGATGCTTTTGGAAGCTACGGCACACTAAACGGTGGCATTTTTGATGATGAGGTCAATTTTTTATTTTACGAAGACGAAATGAGAAGGTATTATTCGAATATAGTGGGGAAATATGGATTACAGGTTCAGAAAGCCCTCGATAAATTAAGCGCGCTCGACTTGCGTATGATTGCGTCTACACATGGTCCAATCTGGCGTACACAAATTGACAGAGTTCTCGAATATTATAAAAACTGGAGCACTTACAAGACCGAACAAGGAGTAGTTATTGTTTTTGGCTCGATGTATGGCAATACCGAAAAGATGGCCGATATTATTGCACGAGCCATTGCCGAAGAAGGCATTCGCAATATTAAGATCTATGATGTTTCGAAAACCCACAGTAGTTATATCATCAGTGATATTTGGAAGTATCAAGGTGTAATGCTGGGAAGTAGTGCTTATAATGGTGGAATATTTACTCCCATGCGCGATTTGTTAATGGAATTGGAACATATCATGCCCAAAAATCATTATTTATCTATTTTTGGTTCTATGAGCTGGGGAGGGGGCGGAGTTAGTACTTTGAAAAAGTTTGCCGAAAATATAAAATGGGAGATGATAGGAGAACCCCTTGAAGTAAAACACGGTCCAAATGATAAAGATATCATCGCTTTGATGGAATTAGGCAGAATGATGGCTAGAAGATTGAAGCAAAATGATTTATCTATAAAAGAGAATAAACACTTAGAAAAGATTTAAACCACCTTTGGTTGTAGAGGTGTAAAAGGCATGGACGACAACATTCAAGACGAAGAATTATATCCTCAGGATTTTAATAAAGATAATGAGACCTCGAGTGGCTTAGAATATAAGACTATCACATTGAAAGGCATGTACGAGAATTGGTTTCTCGATTATGCTACCTATGTGATTATGGAAAGAGCAGTACCTGAAATGGCCGATGGTCTCAAGCCGGTACAGCGGCGTCTTCTCCATGCCATGTACGAAATGGATGATGGCCGATATAATAAAGTGGCTAACATTATTGGTCAAACCATGAAATATCATCCTCATGGCGATCAGTCTATTGGCGATGCATTGATACAACTAGGTCAAAAGGAGCTTTTAATCGATTGTCAGGGCAACTGGGGAAATATTTTCACGGGTGATCAGGCTGCCGCACCCCGATACATTGAAGCACGTCTGTCAAAATTTGCCCTCGAAGTTGTTTTTAATCCGAAAACTACTCAATGGAAACTCAGCTACGACGGCCGTAATAAAGAACCCGTTACCCTTCCTGTAAAATTCCCTCTTCTGCTTGCTCAAGGCGTTGAAGGAATTGCAGTAGGTCTTGCATCTAAGATACTACCTCATAATTTCAACGAACTAATCGAAGCCAGCATAAAGATTCTAAAAAACGAAGATTTTGAGATTTTTCCTGACTTTCAAACGGGTGGATTGGCCGATTGCTCTAAATATAATCGAGGACTAAGAGGTGGAAGGGTAAGAGTGCGCGCCAAAATAGTTCAACTCGATAAAAAAACACTTGCCATCACCGAAATCCCATTTGGGGTTACAACTTCAAGCCTCATCGACAGCATTTTGAATGCTAACGATAAAGGAAAAATTAAAATTAGAAAAATTGAAGATAATACAGCCGAAAACGTCGAAATTATTGTACACCTGGCACCTGGCGTATCACCCGACCAAACCATCGACGCCCTCTATGCCTTTACCGATTGTGAAATAAGTATAAGTCCAAACGCTACAGTTATTTTGAATGGTAAACCTGCTTTCATCGACGTTAACGAAATTTTACGCATCAATACTCAGAATACAGTTGAATTACTTAAGAAAGAACTACTGATCAGGTTTAATGAGTTGGAAGACGACTGGCACCACAGTTCATTGGAAAAGATATTCATCGAAAAAGAAATTTATCTTCAGATACGTCAAAGTAAAAGTTTTGAGGAAGCCATAGATACGATCCATGAAGGCTTGAAACCCTATCTTCATCTTCTGCATCGTGAGGTTACACACGATGATATTATTCGACTAACCGAAATAAAAATTAAACGCATCTCCGCCTACAATACTTTCGAGGCCGATCATCATATAGAAGGTATTGAAAATGAGATGCAAAAGATAAAGCATCAGCTCGATCATTTGGTAGATTATGCCATCGAATGGTTTGAACATATTCGCAATAAATACGGTAGCAAGCGTGGACGAAAAACCGAATTGCGCAGTTTCGATACCATTGAAGCGGTTGCTGTGGCTGCTACTAATCAGAAATTGTATGTAAACCGTGCTGAGGGTTTTGCTGGTACAGCACTTAAAAAGGATGAATATGTCTGCGATTGTTCCGACTTGGATGAGATCATCGTTTTTCGCCAAAATGGAACCTTTATAGTTACCCGAGTGGCCGAAAAAGTTTTTGTGGGTCAAAACGTCATCTATATCAATGTATTCCACCGTAACGACGATAGAACCATTTACAATATGATTTATCAGGATGGCAAAACAGGCCCAGTGTATGTGAAACGTTTTGCAGTGACCAGCATTACACGAGATAAAGAATATCAACTTACACCTGGTAAACCTGGTACTAAAGTATTGTATTTTACTGCAAATCCAAATGGAGAAGCCGAAATCGTTAAATTATATTTGAAACCAAAACCAAAGCTCAAAAAACTTCAGTTTGAATTCGATTTTTCGACATTGGCTATTAAGGGTAGAAACAGTAAAGGCAACCTACTGACTCGTCATCTGGTAAAATCGGTCGTCAAAAAAGAATCTGGTATTTCAACTTTAGGTGCACGAAATATTTGGTGGGACGAAACGGTAAATCGGCTCAATGTTGAAGGGAGAGGAAGTTTGTTGGGTGCATTTATGCCAGAAGATAAAATCATTTCGATAACTCAGAGTGGCTACTACCGAATATCAGGGAATGACCTATCCACACATTTTGATGATGATCTGATTTATATTGCAAAATTCGATGAAGAAATAATATTTTCAGTTATCTACAGGAATTTGGATGATGGATTTTACTATCTTAAGCGTTTTAGACCCGAATTGTCCGACAAAAAAATCTCTTTTCTGGGTGAAGAGAATCATAATCAACTTATTGAGTTTTCCGTCGATTTTTTCCCTCAAATAAAGGTGGAATTTGATCAAACCAATAGACGCAAACCTAAAGAATCGCTTACCTTGAATGTTTCTGAATTCATCGATATTAAAGGTTATAAATCGAAAGGGAAAAGAATTTCGAATCATACTATACAAACCATTACATTTATCGAACCTTTACCTTATCATATTGAGAGTCAAGAAGAAACAGAGATGCTTTTAGCCGAAGCCAACGACGAACTCATTCCAAACGGCAACAATGGAGATGAAGGTCCAGAAAACGATTTACTAGCCAATGATACTTCAGCTTCTAATCCTTTCGATGAACCCCAACCCCTGCCTAAAGGAATTCAACTCGATTTAGATTTTTAAAGTTGCCATTGTTCTCTCAACCGTATGCCCGATGTGATTATTATATTCGGAAAATTAAGCTATTCCAATATTTAGTATGTTTTTATGTCTTCATACAGTTTAAAACCTAACTGAATTTGTCTCAGGTTGATAGAATGCTTAAGTGATTGTTTGGGCCTGCTATATATGTTATTGTTTTATGATTCATAGTTTTTTGGTTGACTAGAAAGTTTACACAAAGTTTCTTTTATTTCGACTTGTGCTTGCGATTTTGTAAGAGTTTTTTTACTTTTGTTGCCAAACATCAACCCATTAAAAGATTCAGTTATGAAAAAACTTATTACAATTGTATTAGTCATGCTCATTGGCCTGCAAGCATGGTCAACTGATAGGGTAATTCCTTCGAAAGACATCAGGCAAAAGGCTGTAAAAATCAAACATCAGCGTCCGATTAAGGATTTGGGCAACCCTTATGGAGTATTAGAAAATCCCGGTTTAAAAAGCATAGTGGCTTATCCCGAAGCCGATTTAGGTGTTACCCAAAATGATCTTCAAACTAACTCCACATTAGGCAATCGTTTTTACATGTATCCCGAGGGCCAAATGGTTTTTGTTTGGACTATCGGAATGACTCCAACTAATTATCCTGACCGCGGTACTGCTTACAATTATTGGGATGGTACATCCTGGCAGCCTGCACCTATAGGCCGCATCGAAAGCACACGTACAGGTTGGCCGAGTTATGCTCCGGTTGGTACAACTGGCGAAGCAGTTATTGCACATAGAGCAACCGATCTTCTTTTTTCTAAACGCGAAAGTCGTTTTTCGGGTACGTGGGTGCAAACGCCGATTGCTGGCCCTACTGGAACTGAACCTGCTTGGCCACGTATGATTCCTTCAGGTACCGATAATCAGTATCTACATTATCTAGTGAATTCCTATACGGAGTATAATGGTCAAGGTATGGCTTTGCTCTATTCTCGCTCCTCTGATGGCGGACAGTCGTGGGAAGTTCAGAATGCCATCATTGACGAATTAGGCCCAGACTACTATTACGAGATTGGTGCCGATGCCTATGTGATGGCCTCCCGTGGTGAAACTGTTGCCTATCTGGTGGGCAGTCCATGGATGGATCTCGTCCTTATGAAATCTAACGATAATGGTCAAACTTGGCAAAAAACCATTATCTGGCAACATCCTTATCCATTCTATGATTTTACTTATGTAACCGATACATTCTATTGTGTGGATAATTCCATTGCATTGACTTTAGATAAAGACAACATGGCACATGTAGCCTTCGGCATTAATAAAGTTCAAGGGAATAGTGATGGTACCTATAATTTATACCCCGGTGTTGACGGTATTGGATACTGGAATGAATCCCGCCCCACTTTTTCCGATAACAAAATGGCTCTCTGCCCTTATGGCTTCGAAGGTTCTGAAATGATCGATAATTATAACTTAATTGGTTGGTCTCAGGATGTGAATGGCAACGGACAGTTGGATATTACACTCGATATAATGTTTTATCGTTCCATTGGGCTTTCAACTATGCCAAGTATCTATGTGGATGATCAAGACAATGTGTATGTGGCTTATGCCTCTACTACCGAAGGCTATGACAATGGAACCAATAATTTCAAACATATATGGATGAGAGTTGCATCTAATAAGGGTGAATTATGGTCGGGAACCTTTACCGATATCATGGGCGATATTTCACACATTTTCGATGAGGGAATCTGGCCTCAATTGGGACAACTTTCCGATAATAATGTATATTTAATTTATAATGTTGACCCTCATCCCGGTCTTTCTGTTGATGGAGACCACGATCCGGTGGATAATCATCAGCTTTGTGTTACTATTCCTAAAGATCAGCTTGGCGTGGGAACAAACGATATAGAACTGACAAGTATTTCAAAACCTTTCCCAAATCCTGCTACCGATAAAATTTTTCTATCCATCAGCCCCAAAGAACCAGTTAATATATGCATAGAAATTACTAACCTCGCAGGTCAAGTCCTAAAACGTTTCGACTATGGAAATAAAACTGTCGGCACTCACCTGCTCTCTATTAATACATCTTCTTTAAAATCAGGATATTATTTGCTAACGATTTATTCGGGCGCCGAAAAGCTTACTTATCCTGTTCTTATTCGTTAGGCTTTGAAAGACAATTTCCTATCCTATAAATTTTTAAACAAATAGTTCGTCTTGATTTAAGTTTACTATTGGAAGAACCCTGCCAGAACAATGAGGACATATTCTCAAATCTTATACAGGTACTGGCAGGGTATTTTTTATACAATGATTTGATGGAGCTTAGTATTAAAACTTTCGGAACTTTCGTCTTAAAACTTAAATTATGTGTTGTCCTTGTGATTGGATTTGCCTAAATAAAATGCCTATTCAATGAAAGTTGTTCAAAGGGATAAAAATGTAATATTTATTTTTTGTGTTTTTATTGAAAACTGCTTTTTTATTTATTTGAGTTAGTACAATGCAAAATTTTTTTATGAGCCTAATACCCATTACAGAAAAAGAAATTGAGAAATTTGTTGAAGCTGCACGGCTCAGTGAGCGCAAGAGAATAATATTTAACTATCATACGTATTCTGAAGATACTATGCAGAGGATGATCAATGCGATAGAACCAGGTTCTTATGTTCAGCCGCATAAACATGAGAACCCTGATAAGTCTGAGGTTTTTCTCATTCTAAAAGGTAAGCTTGCCGTAGTGATTTACGATAGCTCGGGTGAGATTGAAGATTGTATTATGCTCGATCGTGAGAAAGGGAATTTTGGGGTAGAGGTACCTCCTTGTACATGGCATTCTATCATTGCTTTCGAAACGGGCACCGTTGTTTATGAAGTGAAACATGGCCCTTACGATCCAGTTACTGACAAAGTGTTTGCTCCTTGGGCGCCTGCTGAAAATCATCCCCAGGCCAATGAGTATTTATTGCATACCTTGAAAAAATTAAATAGGTTTGCCGGAAAAAATTCCAAAATATGAGTTTATTACAAGAATTCAAAACTTTTGCCATGCGTGGCAATGTGGTGGATATGGCCGTTGGCATTATACTTGGAGGTGCTTTCGGGAAAATCGTTTCTTCTTTAGTAAACGACATAATTATGCCGCCTATTGGCCTGCTGATTGGAGGAATCAATTTTACCGATATTAAAATTACCCTCAAGTCGTCTGCCTTTGATGCGAATCAGCATTTAATTCCTGCTGTAACATTGAATATCGGAAGCTTTATTCAAACCATGGTCGATTTTACTATTATTGCTTTTGCTATCTTTTTGATGGTCAAAGCAATGAATAGAATTCAGAAAAAGAAAGATAAACCCGCATCGGTTTCCTTACCTTCCAATGAAGAAAAACTACTTACAGAAATTCGGGATATTCTAAAATCAAAAAAATAATAAATCAGGAAAAGGAAGCATAATATCTAATGGCTGAATCTTAGTTTCCGATAAAAGTTGAAAGGCTGTGAGCATCACTGCTGACAGCCTTTGTCTGATCTCTGTAATTAATTATATATTATTGGGCTTTAAGGAAGTAATGTAAGTGTACCGAAGAACGCCCTTTTTTGTGAATTAGGATCAGTATATCTTATTTGATAGATGTAGACGCCCGAAGGAGCACGACTGCCATGAATCCGGCCATCCCATCCTGAATGAATATCTTTTGATTGAAAGACTAATTCGCCCCATTGTGAAAATATCTTAATCTCAAAATCTACAAGCCCTTCGGCTTCAACTTTGTAAATATCATTAAAGCCATCATTATTGGGTGAAAATGCTTTAGGAATATAAATAGAGCAGTTGAGCAGATGAATATCGAAAGTTTGTTTCACTCTTTTACCTTCGGTGTTTGTATAAGCAACATGATAGATACAATTATCAACTGCCTGAAAAGTAATGTTCTGGTTTTGCGTGCCATTGCTCCACTGATAATTTTGTCCGTCTCCAGCAATTAGAACTACTTCTTCTCCTTTGCAAACCGAGATGATTTGATAATTAAGAATTTCCGACTCAACCGTGGCAATTGAAGGTTGTTGGGAAAGGGTGCTTTCGGGCTCTATTTCCGGAGGCTCTGTAATTTCCGTTTGATAAGGATATTCGGTTTGTATGGGCTGAACCTCAGTCTTTTCTTTTGAAGACAGGTTTTGATGGGTTTCGCTTTGAATATCTTGAGATTGAGAAGAAGGTAGCTTCGTTAATTGAGATGGTTCGATGCCAGAGATGGAGATTTTGTTTTTATCATTCAATTTATGCTTCAGGGTATCTATGGGAGCGCTTTGCGCTGGTTGGGTTCTTGGTTGTGGAGTAGAATCTATAATTATGATGTGTTCCCTCTTTACGATTTGGTTCATTGAAGTTGGCTTAGGTTGTCGTATTAACCATATTACCGAAAGCAGTGCTGCAACTCCTATAATAGTAATTGTAATAATAAAGGGAGGTTGTTTAAAGAAGTTTTTATTCGATGGAGGATGTCCAAGGCGAGAAGCGATATTCTCCCAAACTCTTTTAGGGGGAGTTTCGGAATAATTTTCGAATTTTTGCTTAAAAAATTCTCCTATTTCGTCTTCTTGTTTCATCGTTTAATCGAATTAGTTTGTTTTTCAATACTTAGAATTTGTTTCTGAAGGAAGCGGCGTGCATGCATAAGCTGTGTTTTCGAAGTATTGATAGAAATGCCTAATATTTCTGATATTTCTTTATGTGTATAGCCTTCAATCTCGTAAAGATTGAAAATAGCGCGATAACCAGCGGGTAAACCTTGAACAAGCTTTAGAAGGTCTTTCAACTGTAAATTGTCATAACTAATTTGGACTTGTTCAGATATTCCCTCATCTGTTTCCAAATTAGTGGTAAGGTATCTCTTTTCTTTAATATAAAAATTAATAGCTGTATTAATCATAATTTTTTTTATCCATCCTTCGAGTGAACCCTCATTACGAAAATCCTGTAGCTTAGTAAAAACCTTAATAAAACCCTCCTGAAGAATATCCGAAGCTTCATCCTGGTTTTGTGCATATCTTAGACAAATTCCGTACATCTTCGGAGCATAGGTATTATAAAGGCGTCTTTGCATTTTTGCATTACCTTCGAGGCATCCTTTAATTAGCAAAGTTTCATCTTTCATGAAAGTTCCCGTTTGTTAATGACACTTAACTTAAAAGGAGAGTTGTATGAGAAATATAAAATTTTTGTAATATGTACTAATGCGGAATGACTGATTTATAAAAAGTTTTAAAAACTGAAATCAGCCCTAAGGACTACATCTATGTGCCATGATTTTTCTTGAAATAGATAGCTCGAGCGAATGGTAAAATATACAGGCATTGGCAACCTAACGATATGAAAAATTCCGGTAAGCTCCAGACCTGCAGTTTCGTACCATTGATGGTTGTAATGAGCAAAGTCGGTATTAAGTCCTCCGTAAATCCTTTTGCAATAGATGAAAGAACCTACATTAACATCAGGATACAACAGAGGTGTACGCCAAGAAAGCTGTGATGAAAATATAGATCCGTAACCTAAATTAGTATATCCTCTTGGCAAAGAAATAGAATGAGAGAAAACATAATGTTTTAAACTCTGATTTTCGAATCCTGCATAAAATTTAAACCCGTCGTGTGTTCCGAATGCAGGAGTATAAATTGAGGTTTCGGTAGCTATGCCCTGCACTTTATCAGAATTTTCCATCGGAGCCAGACGTAATAGTGCATAAAAAGTCTGTCCCCATCGTGGATAAATATGTTGTGGCGTTGATTTGAAAATTCTCGACCAGAGAAATTCGAAATTCGTGGTGAAGAAATTATCGTCGAGTCTTAATGAAGGTCCATCTTTATATTTATCTACCCAGAGGGAAGAGAGGCCCATACGCAACGAAATATTTTGTTGCCAAAGTCTTTTCAACCAATGCCATGGGCAAGTAAGATTAAATTTCATTTCCAGCACTTGAGCTGGATAAGTTTCATCATTAGTTTGGGGAAACTCATCGTGGTTGATACTATGCCGATTTGTTTTATAAAATGCATCGAAACTAATAATTGGATAGAATCCTCTGTATTGATAATTCAGGAACCATTGATGGGTTTCTTCTTGAAGGAGGTATTCGTAGCCGCCCCTGAAAATAGATGTGCTTAGCAAGTTTTGCGACATTAAGGTGAAACCGGGATTCACTGTAGCATCATCAGGCGAAATGGATACAGGACCATAACTGTGAAAATTGAATAAATGGGAAGATTTTTTGTAGGATGTAATCTCAGCTTGTGTATAGCTTGATTCTTCGTTCGAGAATGTGTAGGTATAGTCTGAACATGGAAGGCTGTGCCGATTGTCCTTCAACCAATAGCCTGTAACTTCTTCCCATAGTAATGAATCTGAGGGAATGATTTTAAGTCTGAATCCATTGAGTGTATAATTGGCATAGGCTAAACGTTTTCTTTGGGAATCCCATACGGGGTAATCCGCGCCATATTGAGCTCGGGTAAGGCAGTAGGTTTTTTCTGAACTCAATGAATAAGCCATGATTTGAGGCTTTTGATAATAAGCTCCCGAAAAAAAGATGGTATCTCCCTTGCCAAATAGCCTATAAACCGGGTTAAAGGTATAGTTGGTGAGTTGCTGAATGGTTTTTTGTTTGATATCTGCCATTGCAAGAGCCTTCCCTTTATCTCCCGCCAACCAGAAAACTATCTGTTGGTTATTCATTTGCCAACGAGGACATTCTATTATTTCGTCCACTGGAGCATCAATAGTGGTTAGTATTTGATTTGTACTCAAATCGATAATGTTTAAAGCAGATATTCCATCTTTCATGATATTCACTGAGGCGATTTTGATTTTATCAGGCGAAACATCAGGCGAAAAAAGAAGCTGATGAGTCTTTATTTCGGAATATTTTTTCTTATCGTGGCTGAATATTCCAATATTTGATGAAGCACTATGTTGCCACCTTACATCTGGTCGTTTCACAATCATAAGTGTTATCGAATCGTAAGTACTTACCGATTCCGGAAGGTAATAACCTGGAGTAAAGACAATCTCTTGCTCACCGTCCGAATTAATCACGATCAATCGATCTATATCACCTAACTTTTGACGGATGCAAAGTATGCTGTTTCCTATGAAACCGATAGGAATGAAGTCGGTATATTCTGAAATTTTGAAGATGGAGGATTTGTTGTAATTTTTGATGGAATAGGCATATTCTTTTAGTTGGGAAGCTTTGAGATGTTGGGAAGGAGTTATTCCAGTCGATTTTTTGAATCCGTGGGTAAAAGCTTGTGGCCGCCAAGGTTGGTGGGCGGCCTTGTCGAGACCTTTGTAGAAGATGTCATCGCCATATTTTAGATTTGCGTTCGAAATAAGGCGAGCGCCTAAAACATACCGATCGGGCACAAAGTCGCGATATGAGCCAAAGTAAGATTTATCATAGGAATAATGAATGCCAGCACTCCATTGAGCATTTTGCTGAAGAAAGAAAAAAGGATCTCTCAGTCTGCCAGCATGAGAAAATACGCTTTCGGCCCAAACCGCATCTCCTTCGATAAACCATAAGGGCAAATGCAAGCCGAGCACAAGTCCATGGGCTTGTTGCCCGAAAAAATAAGACAATCCCCGAGTAAAACCTGTATTCAAACTGTTAATCTGTACAAAATGTCTGGATTCGTGCAAGGCTAAATAGTTAGGCCATGAAACTGCAGATAAATCCTGAGGAGGTGTAGTGAAGATCTCCATACGTGCAGGAGCCCATGAAACCCATGCATTCGAAGTGAGTGTTTGAGTATGCAATAAAACATCGAGACGAGGAAGCTTCAAATTTCGTGTATAATACTTATTACTTAAAACTTTTCGCAGTGATTCACTGTATTTTTCCCCTAATTTTTCTTCTCCTTTGGGAAATACTACTCGATGATAAGATGTTTCGATTTGCCGCCATTGAATATCGGATGGGTCTTCTCCCCCATAAAAAAATTGTGCTTCACATTGATAATGAAGAAAAAATAAGGATAACACTAAAACAACAGAGAAAATAAGCCGTTTTAAATACATAGCCATGAGTTTACGAGCTAAACTACCAAATATTCTCTAAATCCACCTGATATTTTTCTCAACTGAAAAATTGAAATTTCCTCAATCCTCTTGGCATCCTGTTGTCTTATAAAAGAAAGTCCCATAGAAAAAGTGAAAAAGTTTACGGTGAAATGTTTAATACTGATTGAGTATTACAAAGATTTTAGTAGTGAGGCTTTCATTTATACCTATATCGTTTCGTGACACATTATACTACAAAATAATCAAGATCGATGGGGTTACGAAAATGTATGCTCGATGATAAGGGTGGTTTACTTTGATTTATAAGAAATTCAGGTCACAACATTTTATCGAATAATTTGGGATAAAACAATTCAAAAAAATAATTCCAAAGAGTATCATGGGGTGGAGGTGCTATCAATTCGAGGGGTATAGCTTTTACAGGATGAATCAGACTGATTTTTAGGCTGTGTAAATGAATAAAAGCACCCTCGTTACTTCTTGGAAAACCATATTTCAGGTCACCTTTGATGGGGCAACCTATATGGGCCAGTTGGGCTCTAATTTGATGATGACGGCCAGTGTGAAGCTCTATTTCGAGAAGATAATAATTAAAACTTTGAGCCAAGACTCGATAAGTTAAGGATGCTTCAGAACTGTTATTAGTAGGATGGTCGAGTACAATGGTTTTGTTTTTAAGTTCGTTTCTCCGAATATAGTTTACGAGTGTGTCAGAATCCTTGGGAGGTTTATTTTTAACAATAGCCCAATAAGTTTTTTGGATTTTTCTTTCTTGGAGCATGGCATTAAGGCGTTCGAGGGCTTTGCTAGTGCGTGCGAGAATAATAGCCCCACTTACGGGGCGGTCGAGGCGATGAACAACACCAAGAAATACTTCTCCGGGCTTATGGTATTTTTGGGCTATATAATCTTTGGCAGTTTCTACTAAGGGTTTGTCACCTGTTTTGTCTCCCTGAACGATTTCACCTGGAAGTTTGTTGATAACAAGCAGATGGTTGTCCTCATATAAGATACGCTGAGAAAGATGGATAAACCTTGCCATAGATGACTATCATTGGTATCTCAGTATTGTTCACGGGCATTAGGAAAATCGAGGTTTTTCACGTCTTCTATGTAGGTTTGAACGGCTCCTTTAATTTCTTCGTACAAATTGTGGTAGCGACGCAGAAAACGAGGAGAAAACTTGGTAGTAATACCCAACATGTCGTGTAAAACCAATACCTGCCCATCCACTCCAGAACCAGCTCCAATGCCAATGATTGGGCATTTTACCAGTTGAGTAACTTCGGCACCCAAAGTTGAAGGAATCTTTTCGAGCACTATGGCAAAGCAACCCGCTTTTTCTAATAATTGGGCGTCATCTTTCAGTTTGTTGGCTTCGGCTTCTTCTTTTGCCCTAACCACATAAGTGCCAAATTTATGTATAGATTGAGGCGTCAATCCTAAATGGCCCATTACGGGAATGCCTGCCGAAAGTATTCTTTCCACACTATCGATGATTTCTTTGCCTCCTTCTATCTTAATGGCATCGGCACCACTTTCTTTCATGATGCGAATGGCTGAAGCCAGAGCCTTTTTGGAATTGCCTTGATAAGTACCAAAGGGCAAATCTACAACAACTAATGCCCTCTGAACAGCACGTACCACCGAACTGGCATGATAAATCATTTCGTCGAGGGTGATAGGAAGAGTGGTTGTGTAACCTGCCATTACGTTTGAAGCACTATCGCCTACCAGAATCACATCTATACCAGCAGCATCAAGAATCCCTGCCATCGAATAATCATAAGCCGTGAGCATGGCTATCTTCTCATCCTTCAGTTTCATCTCTTGAAGAACATGAGTGGTAATCTTTGTATATCGTTGTGAACCAAGATTTTCATTCATAATCAGATTCTTTAAAAAATTTTTGCAAAATTACCAAAAATAATTGCCTTGGTTTTAATGATTTGAAATTTGCTTAATAGTATAAGCCTATTCTTTTATCGCAAAATCTTTACTAAGTAATGAAAATCTAACGACTTCATAGTCGTAAAATAAAATCAAATAAAGCCAAATTCTTTAACTAATAAGTCATACTAAAAATAATGCCTGCTTATGTAGGTCATAATCTTTGTGAGAAATTTTGCAATATTTAAAAATCCCTTCACTATTTCACAATTCGTTCAATGCCAACGACATTGTAGTAAAGGATAAAAAACAAAGTGTAATGCAGCAATCGTAGATGATGCGCTTTTGTAATTTTTATCATTTCGCCATTTTATAATTTTCAACTATAAATTTCAAGATTCTATGTAACTCGTCGCCATTTTGGATGATGTGTTCGTAATAATTACGTTGCCATATAGGTTGACCCGATGTTTTACGCAATATACTGATTCATTTTGTGGTATTTATTTTACAATATCACATAATTTTGAATAATAAGATTTTTCGCCTTTGTTGCAAGCGCGATGCGTGACTCGCCCCAACTATTTTATTTATAAATTTAATTCCATAATTCTATGGCTTTTTCTTGTACCTTACATTAAATCTCCCAAAATTATTTTTAACGCATTTGGATAATTAAAAAAGTTTTTTATTCTGTATTAGTTATTATATTGTTGATGCCCTGCATCACAATTTTAGTGGCACCTGTATTTCCCATAACATATTCTTTACAGATTTTAGCAGCTTTTTCTCTTATTTTTTCGAAATTAGTATCTAAAATAATCTTCGATAGATCATCAGAAGATTTTACAACGAATGCTCCGCCTTTTTGGATCAAATCGTTGGCTTCCTGAAATTTTCGATAGTTTGGTCCGAAAAAAGCAGGAATTCCATAAACTGCAGCTTCCAAAATATTATGGATCCCAGCCCCAAAACCTCCTCCAATATAAGCAACCCAACCAAATTGATATACCGACGAAAGTATTCCCACTATATCAATAATAAGAATTTTTGCATTGATTTGTGGATTGTTTTTTAGCGTTGTATATGTGATGGCCTTATCGCCAAAGCGTTCGAGCAATGACGATATTGAACCTCGATTAACCTCGTGGGGTACTAATATGAATTTAAAATTTTCATCAGCTCGCCGAATGAAAGGTTCTAATATTTTAATGTCGGCAGACCAAACACTACCACAAATAAAAATTTTCTTTCCGCCACAAAAAGATTTAATTTCTGGTAAAGGCTTAGGATTGTCAGCAACTGTCGCAACCCGGTCGAAACGTGTATCGCCTGATATACTCACATTATCGAAGCCGATATTTTTTAATAACTGTGCCGAAGTTTTATTTTGAACATAAAAGTGTGAAAATACCTTTAATTGTTCTCTAAATATTTTTCCATACCATTTAAAGAAAACCTGTTGTGGTCTAAAAATCCCGGAAACCAGTAATAGAGGGATTTTACGCACATACATCTCGTTTAAATAATTTAACCAGAATTCATATTTAATGAAAATGGCCAATTTAGGTTGAATAAGTTCGATAAATTTTTTTGCATTGGCTAAAGTATCTGCTGGTAAATAGAAGATATAATCGGCTCCTTGATAATTTTTTCTAACATTATAACCAGAAGGCGAAAAAAAAGTTATCAGGATATGGTAGGTTGGAAAGCTTTGGCGAAAAGCCTCTATAACCGGTCGTCCTTGCTCGAATTCACCTAAAGAAGCACAATGGAACCAAACTATAGGTTTGTTCTTATCAATTTGATATTGAATTCTTTGTAATAGATTTTTCCGACCTTTAATCCAATCCTTTGCCTTAGGATTAAAAACAGAAGAAAGCTTGATTAGAAATGTATAAAAATAAATTGCGGCATTATATATAGAATGCATTGTTTAATAGTAATAATAATCTTTGGGTGCTCTTGCATAGATGGGCAAAATCCATCCTGCTTTGATGCCTATCATCATATCGAAGCGGTTTCCTTCGGCAGGGGCCATGCGGTCGAAGTCGTATTCGCGAAGCGATGAAGTAAATCCTTCTATCAATTCGAAACCAACGAAAAAATTATAAATTCTTTTCGAACTAAGATGTTGATATCCAATAAACTGATTGAATGAAAAGCCACCAGTTAGTCTGTCATAGCCTTTCTTGTAATCACCTCTCAATTGAGGGGCAGAATTATTAAGAACCGAGATGTTGATCTTGTGAAGAAGATAGCCTACTCCAAATTCAACAATCAAGCCCGAATTCGGGTTAGGGCCAATAATAGGAAATAATTTTCCTGATGAGACGTAAAAATGATATCCTCTTTCCTGAACTGCAACATCGGCTGGAACGCCTTCCTGGTCGATGATGAATTGATGAGAGGTAGAAATGAGCCTGAAAAGCGAATCTTTTATTTTGACATCGTTTCCGAAAATATAATCAAAGCCAGCATCCCATAACCAATTTTTGTCTGTTTTATAGGTGAAGGCAGGCCCTACAGAATAACTGATTCCAAAACGCTGGGCCATATCGGCAGCTGGAAGATGAGTGCCCAAACGGGCCGAAACACTAAAAATACGAATCACAGAATCAGCAATATTTAATTGGCCTTCAGCTTCTTGAAAGCTAAATATCGAGCTGATGAGCATTAAAAAAATAACAATTTTCCTTTTTTGCATTCAGTTTTCTTTTTTTCTGTGATGGTTAGAATAGAAACCGATGTCGAATGAAACGCAAAAGTAAGTAAAAACGTATCTAATGCTTCAGAATGATTCATAGGATGAAGTCTTGATTTTAAAATATATCATTTTCAGCATCAAATTCGAGAGTCTAAAAGAATGAGGCAGTAGCGAACGAACTGAATTTATCATTTGCACAGGTTTAAATGATAGGGCATGAATATTCCGCCGTCGTCGGGTTTGGTTAAATAATTTCAATACTTTTGCGCCTGCTATGTAAAAACAATTAGAAATTCATGAGAAAGATACAAATGGTGGATTTGCATTCTCAATATGAGAAGATCAAACCAGAAATCGACCAGGCCATTCAGGATGTAATAGATTCTACGGCGTTTATTAATGGTCCTGCTGTAAAATCTTTTCAAAAAGATCTGGAGGAATATTTAGGAGTGAAGCATGTGATTCCATGTGCTAATGGAACTGATGCACTTCAAATTTCCATGATGGCTCTTGGTCTGAAACCTGGAGATGAGGTTATTACGGCCGATTTTACTTTTGTGGCCACTGTAGAGGTAATTGCATTATTGGGTCTTACGCCAGTTTTAGTAGATGTTGATCCTGATTCCTTCAATATCAAGCCCGAAGCTATAGAGAAAGCCATTACCCCACGAACAAAAGCCATTGTCCCTGTTCATCTTTTTGGACAGTGTGCCGATATGGACGCTATAATGGGAATTGCCCGCCGTCATCATCTTTATGTGATAGAAGATGCCTGCCAGGCCATAGGAGCCGAATACCGCTCAAAAGATGGCTGGATAAAGAAAGCAGGAACTATGGGGGATATAGGGTGCACATCTTTCTTCCCTAGTAAAAATCTGGGTTGCTATGGAGATGGAGGTGCTATCTATACGAACGATGACAAGCTTGCGAATATGTTGAGAGGAATAGCCAATCATGGAATGTTTGTCAGATATTATCATGATTTTGTAGGAGTGAATTCGCGCTTAGACAGCATACAGGCGGCTATTTTGAAGGTTAAATTGCCTCATCTTGATGAATATATTTCAGCCCGTCAAAAGGCAGCTCAGTATTATGACAATGCTTTTGCTGGCAATCCTTATCTAAAGATACCTTTTCGCCATCCTAAGTCATCGCATGTTTTTCATCAATATACACTGGTTTGCAATGGAATTTCTCGGGATGATATGGTTAGTTATCTGGCTACCAAGAATATTCCTGCTATGGTTTATTATCCTGTTCCACTTCATTTACAAAAAGCTTATAAAAGCGAACGTTATGTCGAGGGTGATTTTCCTGTAACGGAGATGCTCTCGGCCAATGTTTTTTCTTTGCCCATGCATACCGAACTCGACGAAGAACAATTGCAATATATTTGTGATCATGTTTTGAAGTTTATTTCACAATTGAAATCATTATAGAAAAATTTTTCGAAGATGAGCAAGGATTATTTTGCGCACGAAACTGCCGTAATCGATGAAGGATGTGTGATAGGCAAAGGTACTCGCATCTGGCATTTTTCGCATATTATGTCGGGTTGTGTTATTGGAGAGAATTGCAATCTTGGGCAAAATGTTGTGGTTTCGCCCAAAGTAATGCTGGGAAATAATGTTAAGGTTCAAAACAATGTTTCCATTTATACTGGGGTAATTTGCGAAGATGATGTTTTTTTGGGGCCTTCAATGGTTTTTACCAATGTTATCAATCCAAGGAGTGCTATTAATCGCAGGGGGCAGTATGCTCAAACCATAGTAAAGCGGGGTGCCACCATTGGAGCTAATGCCACCATTGTTTGTGGACATAATATTGGCGAGTATGCATTTGTAGGAGCCGGAGCCGTTGTTACCCGAGAAGTGCTACCTTATGCACTTGTAGTGGGAAATCCTGCCCGACAAGTTGGATGGATGAGCGAATATGGACATCGTTTGAATTTCGACAAAGATAATATTGCCATTTGCCCCGAAAGCCATGAGAAATATAAATTGGAAAATAATCAGGTATTCAAAATTTCTTAATTTTTAATTCTATGGGAAAGAAAGTTTACAATTTTGCTTTGATTGGTGCAGGAGGTTACATTGCGCCTAGGCATATGAAAGCCATTAAAGACACGGGCAATCGTTTGATAGCGGCTCTCGATCCCAACGACAGCGTGGGGATTATCGATTCTTTTTTCCCAGAAGCCGATTTCTTTTTACAACCCGAGCGTTTCGACCGACATTTGGATAAACTGCGCAGGCAAGGAGAAAATAAAGTAGATTTCGTAAGCATTTGTTCTCCGAATTTTTTGCACGATTCTCACATTCGACTTGCTTTGCGTAATCAAGCCAATGCCATTTGCGAAAAACCTATAGTGCTAAATCCTTGGAACATCGATGCCCTCGAAGACATTGAAAAGGAAACCGGATTCAGAATCTATAATATTCTTCAATTGCGGCTTCATCCTCAAATTATCGCATTAAAAGAAAAAATACAAAATGGCCCTGCCGACAAAATCTATGATCTCGATCTTACTTATATTACTTCGAGAGGTAAATGGTATCATTATTCATGGAAAGGAGATGTAGAAAAATCGGGTGGATTGGCCACCAATATAGGGGTTCATTTTTTTGATATGTTAGGTTTCGTTTTTGGGAAAATCAGATTGGTCGCAGTTCATCATTCGTCTCCCACTGTTGTTGCAGGTTTTTTGCAATACGATAAAGCCAGAGTGAGATGGTTTTTGAGTATTGACCCGAAATATCTGCCTGAAGAAATTGCTGCCAAGGGCCAACGTACTTATCGGTCTATTCTGTTAGATGGTAAAGAGTTCGAGTTTAGTGAAGGTTTCACCGATTTACATACTCGTATATATGAGGATATTCTGGCAGGAGGTGGTTATGGTTTGGAAGATGCTCGCCAGAGTGTGGAAATTGTGTATCAAATACGTAATGCTAAGCCCTTTGGTCGCATGGGTGACTTTCATCCTTACTTGCTCAAGGTGGATTAAAAGTATCGACTAGTACAATATGTTAATGAGAAATTATTTTCTTGCTGATTCTCGTTGATTTTTTATCTGCGAATATCTGTGTCGAAATCTGTGGTGATCTGCGAGAACTTTAAAATTTTTTCTCGCTGATTAACGCTGATTTATTTTCTTGCTGATTCTCGCTGATTTTTTATCTGCGAATATCTGTGTTGAAATCTGCGATGATCTGTGAGAACTTTAAAATTTTTTCTCGCTGATTAACGCTGATTTATTTTCTCGCTGATTCTCGCTGATTTTTTATCTGCGAATATCTGTGTTGAAATCTGCGATGATCTGCGAGAACTTTAAAATTTTTTCTCGCTGATTAACGCTGATTTATTTTCTCGCTGATTCTCGCTGATTTTTTATCTGTGAATATCTGCGTCGAAATCTGCGATGATCTGCGAGAACTTTAAAATTTTTTCTCGCTGATTAACGCTGATTTATTTTCTCGCTGATTAACGCTGATTTTTTATCTGCGAATATCTGTGTCGAAATCTGCAAGGGTTTTTCTATTTGCTGTTGGTTTGTAAGTTTTCGGAGGCAATTCTTCCTATAATCTTTCAGAAACATCAGACATCTTTGATAAACATGAAAGAAAAGAATTTGAACTTTGTTTTTGTGCAGTAAGAATAATCATATAATTTTGTAAGACTTAGTTCATTAGTGGAATATACTGTGAATGTGAGGTAAAAATAAAAAAATTGAGTCTAACTGAATGTTAATATGAAGATTTTGGTTACAGGAGGTACGGGATACATTGGTTCGCATACGGTAGTGGAACTGCAACAAAAAGGATACAATGTAGTGGTGGTGGACAATCTTTCCAACAGTCGGATCGAAGTACTTGATAATATAGAAAAGATAACTGGCATTCGGCCCGAGTTTTATCAATTCGATCTAAGCGAACAAGAACCTACATTTCGATTTTTCAAAGATCATAGCGATCTGGCCGGAGTTATTCATTTTGCCGCATATAAGGCTGTTGGAGAATCGGTTGAAAAACCTTTGCTTTACTATCGTAACAATATTCTATCACTGATCAATATTTTAGAAGGAATGCTCGATAACGGAATCGCTCATTTAGTATTCAGTTCTTCTTGTACAGTCTATGGCCAACCCGATGAACTTCCGGTGCGAGAGACTTCGCCCATCAAAGAAGCCATATCTCCGTATGGCAATACAAAACAAATTTCAGAAGAAATCATTCGAGATACGATAGGGGCCTTCCCACAAATAAAAGCCATTTTGCTCAGGTATTTCAATCCTATTGGGGCTCATTCATCGGCTCTGATTGGAGAATTACCTTTAGGTATTCCTAATAACTTAATGCCTTTTATTACTCAAACCGCCATTGGTAAACGTGAAGTTTTACGCGTTTATGGAAATGATTACGATACACCTGATGGTACGGCCATTCGCGACTATATTCACGTGGTCGACCTTTCTGAGGCCCATGTAGCAGCCCTCAACCGTATGCTTCAAAATAAAATGAAGAATAACTACGAAATCTTTAACTTGGGCACAGGTCAGGGACATACTGTATTGGAAGTCATTCATTCATTCGAGAAAGTGTCGGGAGTAAAATTGAATTATGTTTTTACCGGTCGTCGGCCAGGTGATGTTGAAAAAGTTTGGGCCGATACTACTTATGCAAATCAGGAATTAGGATGGAAGGCCCAACGTTCTCTCGACGAAATGACACTTTCAGCTTGGCGTTGGGAACTTCAGCTAGCAGGAAAATTAAATGAATAATCTAAATATTGTGGTATGGAAAAGAAAATACTTATAACGGGTGGAGCAGGGTTTATTGGTTCGCATGTGGTGAGGCTTTTTGTGAATAAATATCCTCAATATCACATTTTTAATCTTGATAAACTAACTTATGCTGGAAATCTCGAAAATCTGCGCGATATAGAAGACAAACCTAACTATTCCTTTATCAAGGCCGATATTCAAGATAGCGACTCTATAATGAAATTGTTCGTACTGCATCAATTCGATGCTGTCATCCATCTGGCTGCTGAGTCTCATGTAGACCGTTCTATTTCTAATCCTCTCGAATTTGTAATGACCAATGTGGTGGGCACGGTCAATTTATTGAATGCTGCACGTTTTATCTGGAAAGGAAATTTCGACGAAAAAAGATTTTATCACATTTCAACCGATGAAGTTTATGGTTCTTTAGGTTCGGTAGGACTTTTTACAGAAGAAACTCCTTATGATCCACATAGTCCTTATTCGGCCAGTAAAGCCAGTAGTGATCATTTTGTGAGGGCTTACCACGACACTTATGGTTTGCCAACGGTTATTTCGAATTGTTCGAATAATTATGGCGCTTATCAGTTTCCTGAAAAACTCATCCCTTTGTGTATCAACAATATTCGTTTCAATTTAGCCTTACCAGTTTATGGAAAAGGCGAAAACATTAGAGATTGGTTATGGGTTGAAGATCATGCTGCAGCCATCGATCTGATTTTTCATCGTGCACCCAATGGTGAAACATATAATATTGGCTGTCATAACGAATGGAAGAACATCGACTTGATAAGACTTTTATGCAGAATAATGGATCGCAAGCTTGGAAGGCCTTCGGGAACCTCAGAAAGGCTAATTACTTTTGTTAAAGATAGAGCTGGACATGACCTGCGTTATGCCATCGATTCGTCTAAGCTGGAGGAACAATTGGGATGGAAGCCCAGCGTGACTTTCGAAGAAGGCCTCGAAAAAACAATCGACTGGTATCTCTCAAATCCTGAATGGCTAGCCCATGTAACTTCTGGAGAATATCAGAAGTATTATGAAGAACAATATATAAAACGATAAACCTGCTCTTCCGTTGTTCGAGTTTTTCCTTTGATTGGGTTAAATCCTATATTCCTGTGGCATTCAGCAACAATTTTCCTCAAAACTTGGGGTGAGTTTCAATTTTTATTTAAAGATGGAAGAAATTTTTGAGAAACCTTCTTTAAACGAATCCATTGCAGACGAAAAAATAATTTTGACTTCATCCCATTTTTCATCGGTTGCATTGTTAAGTTCTTCATATTTTTTTAGAAGCTCTTCTTTTTTTGCCTTCAGCTCGTTGATCTTTGCTTCATATTCGGCTTGAGTTTCAGCTTTAGCCTTATCTTTTTTGGCTTCTAATTCATCGATCTTAGCAAATATATCGTCTATACTTTTTTTAGCATTTTCTTTGAATGTTTCTCTATCCATGACTCGTATATTTTTAAATGTTTAACAATGAATTGAATGTATGATTATGTAAAATGTCTGGCTGTCTTGCGCAAATTTATATGGTTTTTAGTAATAATCACTATAACTTTCCGAAAACAGTAAATCTATTCATAACAAAAATTTTTCCTCCTTGATTTATTTGGAGAATGTTCAATTGAGGATTTCAATCAATCTACGAATATAGCATCGGCCTCATAGCGAAGGTTATCTATGATAAATGACTGGCGTTGAGGCGTATTTTTCCCCATGTAATAAGCAAGTATTTCGTTGATAGATTGATCTTTGCGAAGGATTACCGGGTCGAGACGCATTTGTGGGCCGATGAAATGGCGAAATTCTTCCGGAGAAATTTCTCCCAAACCTTTAAATCTTGTAATTTCTGCATTTTTTCCCGTTTTAGCCACGGCTTCTTCTTTTTCTTCTTCGTTGTAACAGTAAAAGGTATGTTGTTTATTTCTTACTCTAAATAAAGGAGTTTGCAAAATGAATAAATGTCCGGCTTTCACTAGATCAGGGAAAAACTGCAGGAAAAATGTGAGCAGTAGCAGTCGGATATGCATGCCATCCACGTCGGCATCGGTGGCAATCACAATCTGATTGTAACGAAGATTTTCCAATCCGTCTTCTATATCGAGGGCAGATTGCAAGAGGTTGAATTCTTCGTTTTCGTAAACAATTTTTTTTGAAAGTCCATAACTATTCAGGGGTTTGCCTTTTAGGCTAAATACGGCTTGGGTATTAACGTCGCGGCTTTTAGTGATGGAACCACTTGCTGAATCTCCTTCAGTGATAAAAAGTGTGGATTCGAGTTTGCGAGGATCGTTCGAATTGTAGTGAATTCGGCAATCGCGCAATTTTTTATTGTGAAGGCTTACTTTCTTGGCACGCTCGCGGGCAAGCTTCTTAATGCCTGCCATTTCCTTACGTTCTTTCTCATTTTGAATAATTTTACGCTGAATGGCTTCGGCCGTGGAAGGATTAATATGCAGATAATTGTCGAGATGTTTTTTTAGAAAATCATGTATGTATTTACTGATACTTTGCCCCTCGGGCTCCATCAGTGTGGATCCAAGACGAGTTTTTGTTTGTGACTCGAAAACAGGTTCTTGGATTTTTATGCTAATGGCTGCAATAAGACCAGTGCGAATGTCGGAGGTATCGTAATCTTTCTTAAAAAAATCACGAATGGTTTTTACATACGCTTCTCTAAAAGTCTGCTGATGTGTTCCCCCTTGAATGGTATGTTGTCCGTTCACAAATGTATAATACTCTTCACCGTAATGAGAGGCATCGTGCGTAAAGGCACATTCAAAATCAGCATTTTTTAAATAAATGATGGGATAAAGAGGTTCGGTTTCCATGTTCACCTCAAGCAAATCGGCTAATCCATTTTTTGCCTGAAGTCGCTGACCATTAAAGAGAATGGTAAGTCCGTTATTCAAAAAAGCATAATTCCAAAGTTGTCGTTCCACATGTTCGTTAAGAAAGTGATAATTGCCAAAGATTTCTTCATCGGGTATAAAACTGACAAGGGTTCCAGAGCGCAAATCACAGGGTTCTTCTACTTCTTTTATCAACAAACCTTTATGAAATTCGGCAATTTTTGTTTTTCCATCGCGAATGCTTTGAATCTGAAACCATGACGATAAAGCATTAACGGCTTTGCTTCCAACTCCATTTAATCCTACCGACTTTTTAAAAACCTTAGAATCATACTTTGCTCCAGTATTGATTTTCGAAACACATTCCACCACGCTACCCAAGGGAATACCTCTGCCAAAGTCTCTCACACTTACTTTGTGGTCTTGAATATTAACTTCTATGGTTTTGCCAAATCCCATCACGAATTCATCAATGGCATTGTCCAGCACTTCTTTTAAGAGGACATAGATGCCATCGTCGTGTGAAGCCCCATCGCCGAGCTTGCCAATATACATTCCTGGCCGCATGCGTATATGTTCACGCCAATCGAGCGAACGAATACTTTCTTCATTATAACTTACCGATTCTATAGGCGAACTCATTATTTCATCCCTTTTTGCAAAATTATGGCAAATTCATGCTTGTCCCTATAAAAGCGTGAAAAGAATTTAAGATGAATTTATAGTGGGATTTAGAATCTTTAGTACCTTTTCCATAATTTCGTGCTTTATTATTTCTAAAGTTTATAAAAATATTCAATGAAGAAGGTTTTACTCATTATCAGTTTATTGGCCTATGGATGGGTATTTGGTCAGGGAAATTCAAAATACGTGAATCCATTTATTGGAACCGACCGGATGGGGCATACTTTTCCGGGAGCTACACTTCCTTTCGGATTTGTTCAGTTGAGTCCAGATACCGATACAATTCCCTATAATGAAGGGAATACTTATAATCCTTTGGTTTATCAATATTGTGCAGGGTATCAGTACAATGATCCGACTATCGTAGGATTCAGCCACACTCATTTTAATGGTACGGGTCATTCTGATTTGGGAGATTTTTTATTGATGCCTGTTTCGGGTGAGGTAAAAATCAATCCCGGCATAGCCTCACAACCGAGGAGTGGCTACAGAAGCAGATACGACAAGAACAGTGAAAAAGCCGAAGCTGGATATTACAGGGTTTATCTTACCGATTATGACATCAATGTAGAACTTACGGCCACTCAGCGCACAGGTGTACATCGGTATACCTTTCATCGTACCGACAGTTGCTATCTTTTACTCGATATGATGCATGGTATATATAACTACGATGGTAAAGTAGTGTGGAGCTCGTTGCGCGTTATTAATGATACCTTGGTCGTAGGTTATCGTCAAACTAACGGTTGGGCCCGCGATAGATTCATCTATTTTGCCATGACATTTTCTAAGCCCATACAAGAATATTATTTATTAAATCTTGATAAGGAAACATATACTGGTTTTTGGCGAAGGTGGAATATGGATCATAATTTTCCGGAACGTAGCGGTAAAAAATTAAAGGCTATTTTTAATTTCGATATGCGGTCGGGTGACCAATTAGTAGTCAAGATGGGTATTTCAGGGGTAAGCGAACAGGGTGCCCTAAAAAATTTGCTTGCCGAGGCAGTTCCTTATAACTTTGATGAGATTCGCTATCAGGCGACACAAAGCTGGGATGCTGAATTGGACAGAGTACAAATTGTGGCTTCTGATGAAGAAAAAATCGTGTTTTATACTGCATTGTATCATGCATTATTGAGTCCAAATATCTATCAGGATATAGATGCTAGATATCGGGGTCTCGATCATGAGATTCATACTGCCATAGGATTTACTAATTACACGGTTTTTTCGCTATGGGATACTTTTCGTGCCCTTCATCCTTTCCTTTTGCTCTATCATCCGTTACAAGCTAACGATATGATTCTTTCCATGTTGGCACATGCTAATCAGAGTGTGCATGGCATGCTTCCCGTATGGTCGCATCATGCCAACGAAAATTGGTGTATGACGGGGTATCATGCCTTATCGGTCATTGCCGATGCCTGGGTTAAAGGTATCCGAGGTTTTCCACCCGACGAAGCCCTGAAGGCTATGCTCCAAACGGCAACCTACAAATCGTACGATGGTCTGGATGAATATATGCAATTGGGATATGTTGCCTCGGAAACATCCTCTACATCGGTCTCAACAACACTTGAATATGCATACGACGACTGGACGCTTTCGCAAATGGCCTTAACCATCGGAAAAGATAGTTTGGCAAAAATTTTCAAAAATCGTTCTTTAAATTATCGCAATGTATTCGATTATGAAACTGGTATGATGCGTCCTAAAAAACGCAATGGACATTTTGTGAAACCTTTCGATCCTCTTTCTACTCACAATCAAGGCTTCATAGAGGGGAACGCATGGACCTATAGCCTCTTTGTACCACACGATATAGAAGGTTTAATGCAACTGATGGGTGGGGCAGACAAACTCGAAGCTTATCTCGATACTTTGTTCACTATGGTGTTGCCTGAAAAATATTATGAAAATACAGAAGACATTAGTAAAGATGGGGTGATGGGAAATTATATCCATGGAAATGAACCCGGACATCATATTCCTTATTTATATAATTACACAGCGCATCCATGGAAAACCGGATTAAAGGTTGAAAAAATTCTGAAAACCTTTTATCGAAATTCACCATCTGGACTTTGCGGCAATGATGATTGCGGCCAGATGTCGGCATGGTATATCTTTAGTTCCCTGGGATTTTATCCTATTTGCCCGGGCAGTACCGAATATGCTTTAGGGAAACCCGCTTTTAAGGAAATTAACCTTCGGCTGGAGAATGGAAGTAATATTCATATTGTAACAAGAAATTTTCATGCTGATAAACCGTATGTACAGCAAGTTCTCCTCAATGGCAAACCCCTTTTAACTCCATTTATTCATCATTCTGATTTGAAAGATGGCGCTCAGCTGGAGTTTATTATGGGAAAGAGTCCTAAAATTTGAAGAATTCTCAATGCACCGAATCGAGCTGGTTTTTTGAATTATTAAAAAATAGGAAAGAAACTACAGTTCATCTGGATGCATAGATTTATGTTAGAATTGAGATATTAAGTCTTATGTGAACACGCAATTTGAATTGACTGGGAATCTCAAGGGATGAAGCTTTCGGTAGTGTAAAGATTTAGAAATTTTTAATTTTCTTTAAAATTGAAATGAAAGAATCAGTTAAAGTTTTAATTTTACTTTGGTAAATGGAGAATTTTATGAAAAAGAAGGAAGGGAGTAAAAGTATTCATCAATGGCCAGAGGATGACCGGCCTCGGGAAAAGATGCTGAAAAAAGGTCCTGATTCTTTGAGCAATGCTGAATTATTGGCTATTTTGATTTCTTCGGGTAATAGCGAAGAGAACGCTTTAGATTTGGCTAAGCATATATTGCAAGATAATCAAAACAATTTAACGTCTCTTTCGCGACTGGAGTTATCGGATTTGATGAAATATAAAGGAATTGGCATGGCTAAGGCTGTCAGCATAAAAGCGGCTTTGGAGCTTGGCAAACGCCGACTTTCCGAAGAAGCCTTCGAACATGGCAAAATTCAATCGAGCAAGGATGCTTACCAAATTTTCAGGAAATATTTGGAAGATAATCATTATGAGAGATTTTATGCCTTGTTTTTGAATAAGGCTAACAATCCTTTAGGTGAACCTGTTTTAATTGGAGAAGGAGGGACAGATGGAACGATAGTTGACCCTAAGCGAATCATGCGTTTAGCCCTCGAAAAATTTGCATCATCTCTAATTATAGCGCATAACCACCCCTCAGGAAACCTTCAACCGAGTGCCGCCGATGTCAATCTCACCGAAAAAATTGCTGCTGCGTGTAAATTGCTCGATATTACCCTTCTCGATCATCTTATTATTGGGATCAACAATTATTACAGTTTTGCCGAAGCCCATAAACTTTGAAATATTGAATCCCCTCCGAAAAGTCGTTTTTGACTATTTCGATAATTGCAACCAACTGATAATCAAATAATATTTGTTGTGAAAATTACTCTAAATGAGGTCGTCGGAGGGAACTCAATATTGCTTCATTGCACATTCAAATATTTCTTTGAAATGCAAAAAATGAATCAGACATAAAACTAATTTAATACTGTTTGCTATCGAAATTCATAAAACCAATAGAAACAAATAAGGGCATCCTCCCGAATGCCCTTGCGAATGAATTTAATTTAGACCGCTTAAGGCTTTAATTTTTCGTAATAAAATATGGAGACAATGAGGAGGATTAATGCAATTACAGGCATCAACATCGCCTGAAGAGGGTCACCACTGGCAATATGAGCTATGATGGCCGAGACAAATGTGATGAAGAAGCCCGAATAGGCAAAAATCTTCAATAGATAAGGTGTGATTGGCACAAGTAAAGCAATAACACCAAGGATTTTTGCTACTCCGAGTTCAATTCTGAAGTAGGAGGGGAATCCCAGATGTTGGAATGCGGCTTCCATTTGAGGGCTAGTAAAATAATTGAATGCACTCGAAAGCATCATCAACGAAAGTAAGCCAGTACTGGCCCAGAAAAGGATCTTCTGTGTGTTCATATTAGATAATTTAGGAGGTTATCAAAACTTATTTTTTATTGTTATTAAGTTTTTCTTCAATTTCATCGAGTCTATCGTTGGCTAAATGCACCATCATAGTGACTCTAACAAAGGGTAAACCTAATAGCATAAGTGCAAAAGCAAGTAAAGCATTGAGATAATCTCCATTCACTAAGTTGACTATCAGGAGAATTAATCCGACCAGAGCAGCAATGATACCGCCGGGAATTCCTAAAGGACATCTGAGTTTTTTCTTTTTTTCCATAAATTTTAGTTTTGAAGGGTTTGATTTAATGTTTGAATGAGAGCTGACTTTTCGGGCACTTGCCTGAAAATGATCTTTCCATCCAGCACAAGGGTAGGTACAGAATGTATTCCCAATTTTAACGACTTGATATATCCCGAAGGTGAAGAAATTAAAATCTTCTTCAGTTTTATCTTATCTCCATATTCGGGAAGTACATCATTAAGCATTCTATCCAGAATTTTACAATTTGGACAGGTCATCGAGTAATACATTTCTAATTGAACTGGTTGTTGCATTATTTTAATGAATTTTATATAAATTCTTTCTTCAATTGTGCTATAAAAGAAAGGAATTGAGTTGTATAACAATTAAAAAATATAATTGTTGCTAAAAATTTTAAGTTTGATTTATTTGAAGATTTCTTCAAGAAAATTTTTCATAGCTTGCCACGATCTGAGGTCGGCTTTTTCATTGTAGGCCAATCCAGTTTCAGGATTATTCCCGTTGGCCGGATTGGTAAAGCCATGCACAGAGTTGCTATAAAAAATCAATTCATAATCAACACCAGCTTCATTCATCGAGTTGATGAAAGTATTCATATCATCAGGGCTGACGAATTTATCTTTAGCTCCATGACAAACCAGAACACTGGCCTTAATGTTTTTAGCATCAGCAGGATTGACCGTACTCAATCCTCCATGAAAACTTACTACGCCCTTGAGGTCTGCACCACTACGTGCCAGTTCGAGAACCGTTGTTCCTCCAAAACAATAACCAATAGCAGCAATTTTATTCTTATCCACTTCGGGCTGTTGCCGAATAGCAGCCAAAGCTAAATTAGCTCGCTTTCTCAAAAGATTCTGGTCTTGAATGAAGCTTTGAGAAATCTTGCCAGCCTCCTGAAAATTGGAAGTAACAAAACCTTCTCCATAAATATCGGCTACTAAAGCTGCATAACCAAGTCCCGCTAACTGTTCGGCCCTTTGTTTGATGTAATCGGTTATGCCCCACCATTCATGCACAACTATTACCCCTGGCCTTGCGCCCTTGATGGCATCATCGTAATAGAGCCATCCTTTTAATTGCTTATCCCCATCAGAATAATTTACTGGCCGGTTCACTATTCTGGCCTCTACCCACTGAGTCATAAGTAATGTAAAAAGACCCAGTAAAAGAACTTGTTTCATTAAATTTTTCATTTTTCCCATGCTTTTTAGTTAATAAATGTTTTATATTTGCAAACGAAAAGTTAGTGAATAACTTTTTCGCTGCAAATATATAAAAGTTATCATGTAAAATTTTGATGATATCATAAATGTTATACACTTACCTTTAATATAGTTTTATTGAAATTCAAATAATTATGATCGAAAAATTTTTATCTAACAACTCAGATTTGTCGGAATGCCCTGTGCGTTCGGTCATGGATAGGATAGGCGACAAATGGTCTTTGCTTATTTTGCTGATTCTTAATGAGAAACATAATGTTCGTTTTAATGAACTTTACAGAATGATAAAGGATATTTCGCAAAAGATGCTTTCCGTAACCTTAAAGAATCTCGAAATGGATGGATATGTAAAAAGAACCATGTTTGCTGAGGTTCCACCCAGAGTCGAATACGAGCTTACTTCTTTGGGCGAAAGTTTATTGCCTCACATTATCGATTTGGTTAATTGGGCAGAGGAACATCTACCAGCCATAAAAGAATCACGTCAATCGCATTCAAGTGATATTCATCCTTTATCTCATTAATCATTTTAACGAGTAAGCAATGTTTCTTGAAGAAAGAATTTTTAAGAAGCAAATCTTTGTTAAAATAGCTCGAGCGAATGAAAAATTCTTTAGGTTTGTGCCCTAAAATATCGAAATTAAAATTTTGACGATATGGCCAATTTGAGTACAAAGTATTTGGGTTTAGACTTAAAGAGTCCTATTATAGCTGGTAGTTCCGGATTGACTTCTTCCTTGAAAAATATAGTCGAGTTAGAGCGTCAGGGTGCAGGTGCTGTGGTGTTAAAATCCATTTTCGAAGAACAAATAAAATTTGAGGCACATCAATCCATTTCATTTCAGGAATCGCCCTATCCAGAAGCATGGGATTATATTCATCAATACACTCAATCTCATGCTATCGACAGATATCTTCAACTTATCTCAGAGGCAAAAAAGAATACTTCTTTACCCATCATTGCCAGCATCAATTGTATAACTGCTTCTCAATGGACGAGTTTTGCCCGACAGATTGAACAAGCCGGTGCCGATGCACTCGAATTGAATATTTTTATTCTGCCTTCCGATCCTTTTCGTAGTGGAGAAGAAAATGAAAAACTTTATTTCGATATTGTTAAGGCAGTTCTTAAAGAGGTTAAAATTCCCGTTAGCATTAAATTAAGCTGGTATTTTTCGAGTCTTGCCAAGACATTATTACAATTGTCATGGACTGGTATTCAAGGAATGGTTTTATTCAATCGTTTTTACAGTCCTGAAATTGATTTGGATAATCTGGAAGTAACCAGTGGGCATGTTTTCAGTCAACCGGGCGAGATTACTCTTCCTTTACGATGGATTGCCATGCTAAGCGACAGGGTGCATTGCGATTTGGCGGGATCTACCGGAGTAGATGGTGGCGAAGCTGCATTGAAACTTTTATTGGCTGGAGCAAAGGCTGTACAAATGGCTTCGGTTCTATATCGTTATGGTTTCTCACGCATTGCCGATACAAATCAGCAAATCAATTCTTGGTTGGACAAGCATGGATATGGGTCACTTGAAGAGGTTATTGGTAAAATGAGCCTGAAGAATGTAGAAAATCCTGCTTCGTATGAAAGGGTTCAGTTTATGCGTCATTTTGCCGGCATAGAATAAATTTTCAGTTTTATTTCTGAGCTCAATTATAAATCTGTACTTTTTATGCTGAGATAGGTCATAATGGGTAGATGGTCGCTATATCCACCTTCGTATTTCATACCGTAATAAGTACGAAAGATTCTTTGGCCGGTATAAGTTTTATCAGGGGTTAGCATGAAATCAGGAGCAAAGACTTTAGCCTTTTGGGCAGCAAGATGTAATCTTCCCTCATACAAAGTTCTCGACACTATGATATTGTCAATGATATCCCATTGTCCCTGAAATTTATGACTTCCTATATTTTGTGTTTTCATCAATGGAGCCACCAGATTGATGAGAGATGATGAGCAATTGGCTGTATCTATGCAAGCCTGAAGCACGTCTTTCACCGAAACGTCGAAGGGATTATCGTTTAAATCGCCCATAATCAAGATATTGGCATCACGTAGATGTAGCAAGGAATCTACTTGTTGTTTGAGTGTTTTTGCCGCAGCAAAGCGCCGAGGAAGAGAACCCGCTACACCCCCATATTTCGATGGCCAGTGATTCACAAAAACATGCAGAGTATCTATATTTCTCACTAAGCCTTTTACGTATAGAATGTCTCTTGTTTGAAGAGGTTGGCCCTTTTCGTCTTTTATTCTTATAGGCCTCGAAAACAAAGGCTCAAAATCATCTGGGTTGTATAGCATGGCTACATCTATTCCTCGTGGATCAGGACTTTCATAATGAATAAAACGATAGCCTACCGATTTGAGAGCCGTATATTGAGTGAGCATCCGTAAAACATTGTCGTTTTCAATTTCACACATGCCAATGATAGAGGGGTTTTGCCATTCATCGGCCGATAGAATTACACGGGCAAGGTTATTTATTTTTTTATATAAGCGTGCTTTACTCCAGTGATAAGAACCTTGTGGAGTGAACCCTTCATCTTCTTTTTCTGGATCATCTTCGGCATCGAAAAGGTTTTCAGCATTATAAAACATTACGGTGAGCACATTTTCCTGTGCTTGTGCCAGGCAATAAAATAAACTCATGCCCAAAATGAAAATATACTTCATCCCTCTAATTGTTTTAGCTGGCTAATTATTTGTTCGGGATTGGCATGAGAAAAGATGCTATTGCCTGCAACCAAAACATCGGCACCTGCTTCTATCAGTGATTGAGCATTGTTTAAACCTACTCCACCATCTACTTCTATCAAGGCGTTCGAGCCCGACTCTATCAGCAATTCTTTTAATTTTTTGATTTTTTGTATCGTTTGAGGAATGAATTCCTGCCCGCCAAATCCCGGATTGACTGACATGATAAGTATAAGATCCACATCATGAAGGACATTTTCGATAAACATCGAAGGAGTATGTGGATTGAGAGCCACTCCGGCCTTCATACCTAATTGTCTTATGGCCGACAGATTGCGCTGCAAATGCTGGCAAACTTCTACATGCACACTTAAAATATCGGCTCCAGCTTCTCGAAATTCTATGAAATATTTTTCGGGTTCTATCATCATTAAATGAACATCGAGAGGTTTTGTAGTATGTTTCCGAATTGCCCGAATTACTGGAAAACCAAAAGTAAGGTTGGGAACAAAAACGCCATCCATGATGTCGAGATGTATCCAGTCGGCTTTGCTTTCCTGTAACATCGAAATAGTATCCCCTAATTTTGAGAAATCCGTGCTTAAGATGGAAGGTGCTATAAAGGTCATAAGTTGAATGTTAAATTGCAATATTCATAAAAATTTTCGATATAAAAATGTTCATCCTTGAAGAATAATTCAAATAATTGATTCTGAATGTTATGTTAGGGTTCTAAATTTGGCCAAAGCAGTAGATACAAAAGCTTGTAATAGTGAATAGCGTGGTAAACTCATGATATTGCAAAGTTTATTAAATTATTGAATAAATAAATGCTTTTAAGACCTTATCGTTAATTTTGTAAAAATATCTTGAATGTGTTTTGCGTTTTCCTTTCCTGATGAAGATTTATTTTTATAATGCGAGCTTGGTTTTATTATTTACTGCGTCCATCGTTCAGGCACAAGTATTTCCCGTGAACATGAAATGCAGTGAAGTGTCATCTAATGGAGACGTAACCATTTATTGGCAACCCAGCCAAAACACTATTGATCTGCAGAGATACGAAATTTACTATTCATTCGATATTTCATCTTCTTTCAACTTGATTGCTAATATTTCAGATTTGGGTATAACACAATATCAGCATATTGGAGCAAATGCCAATGTCATGCATGCTTATTATTTCGTTAAAACTTTAACAACGAATGGCCTTTGGGTTAATTCAGATACCATTGCATCCATTCTTCCAGTAGGTAGCATTGTAAATCAGACTTATATTCAACTGCAATGGAATGCCTTGATGAAAACTCTGCCATCAAGTAATGATGGATGGTATAGAATTTTTTATCGAGAAGAAAATGAAGATTGGATAAAAATTGACAGCACTTCCGGCCTGAGTTATATACAAGATGTTCGTCCATGTGTTGACAGGTACTATAAGATTGAGTTGTACGATGAATATTGCAAATCGGTTTCTGCTATAGTAAAGGTTGATCATGATATTGTTCAACCGCCCACACCTATTTTTGATAGTGTTAGTGTGGTTAATGGGCAGATACACTTGGGTTGGCAAAAGGTAAATGCTCCCGATGTGGAGGGTTACATTGTTTATTTGCAGGATCAAGGTATTTGGGATACATTAGCGTTAATTCCAAATTTTAATACTACTCATTTTATTGATGCGCTCAATGATCCTTCTGCACAATCGTGGAAATATTCAGTGGCAGCCTACGATTTTTGTGGAAATGTGAGTGAAGATATGGGGATTCCGCAGGCTCAAAATTCTATTTGGCTCAATGAGCCTGCTTTCGACGTTTGTGAAGGTCGCATCAGGCTTCAATGGACACCTTACGCCAATTTATCAGGAGGTCTCGAAGGCTATACAATTTATCACAGTGAAAATAATGAAGCTTTTTATCCTTTTGTTCATTTGAATGCATCTACTTTAACGTATGATTTTCTTCAAGCTCAGGACAAAGTGAAATATTCCTTTTTTATTAGGGCAAATTCGATCAACCCACTCATTTCGGCCTCCAGCAATGTTCGATCTTTACATGTAAGAATGCCGCCTCAGCCTCAATATGCATATATTCGATACGGGACGGTAGTCAATAATCAGTTCATTGCCTTGAAATTTCTTATGGATAGCCTATCGCCTATTCAAAAGTTTTTCCTCGAGCGAAGCACTAATCAATCAGCTAACTTTGCTCAAATAAAAGAATTCATGGCAGATGATGCTAACTTATATTTTGTAGATTCTGCTGTGAATGTTTCCAAGAATCAATATCATTATCGTTTGCGTGTGATGGATAGCTGCGGGGCAGAAGCTTTGGTTTCGAATCTTGCTTCGAATATTTTGTTGAGAAATCCTCATGGTTCTCAACTTCAGTGGAATAAATACAAAGATTGGTTCAATGGACCAGAGGGATATATGGTTTACAAAATAGTGAATGTGGATACAACGCTTGTGGCTGAGCTTAGTCCTGAAGACACAACATGGAGTGATGCGGATATTGATCATGAAACTGGGGCCATGTATTTTATCAGGGCCATAGAAGCAAGCGGCAATCCTTTTTCTTTGAAGGAGACATCACAATCCAATACAGTAGTCATAGAACCAGATTATCATTTTTTTATTCCCAATGCATTTACTCCTTTTCGCAATACCACGAATCATCTTTTTAAGCCTTTACTCACGGCCATCGATCCTACGGAATATTATTTCGCAGTTTTCAGCCGTATAGGGCAGAAGATTTTCGAAACCCACTCGCCCGACGAAGGTTGGGATGGTACGTATAAAGGGAAAAAAGTGGAAAGTGGGGTATATGTGTATTATATCCGTTTATTGACCTCAAAAGGGAGGTACATTGATAAATCAGGTAGTTTTGTATTGCTCGACTAGGCTTCATGACTTGTCTATAAAACGCAATGTTATAGGAAGCAATTAAGAAACGCAATGCCATAGGAGCGCAAAACTTTAAAATTTCTATTTTTGCAAAATTGAAAATAAAAGTTATGAAAGAAAGAACTGCGAGAGTTGAGCGGGAAGGGCTCACTTACGATGATGTTCTTCTTGTTCCTTCTTATTCGGAGGTAATGCCACGGGAGGTGGATATTTCATCTTACTTCAGCAGAAATATTGCCGTAAAAATTCCCATAGTTACGGCTGCCATGGATACAGTTACTGAATCGACTATGGCTATTGCTATTGCTCGGGAAGGAGGGCTTGGAGTTATTCATAAAAATATGAGCATCGAAAAGCAAGCCATGGAGGTAAGAAAGGTAAAACGTGCAGAGGCCGGAATGATACTTCAGCCTATAACCGTCAATGTAAGTGCCAGAGTTGCCGATGCGATCAATATTATGCGCGAACACAAAATAGGTGGTATTCCAGTAGTCAATGATGATCTTGTTTTGGTGGGTATCATCACCAACCGCGATCTTCGTTTCGAACGCAATCTCCGCAAATCGGTGAGTGAGGTTATGACACGGAAAGTCATCACTACCGAAGAATTTACCGATTTTGAAACGGCTGCCGAGATCCTCAATCAACATAAAATAGAAAAATTACCAGTAGTTGATAAACAAGGTCATTTAATTGGTTTAATCACCTATAAAGATATCATCAAACTTAAGTCGATGCCAAATGCTTGTAAGGACGACAAAGGCAGGTTGCGTGTAGCTGCTGCCGTTGGCATTGCCAGTGATACACTCGAAAGAGTCAATGCACTTGTAGCCGAAGGTGTTGATGCAGTGGTTATCGATACGGCTCATGGTCATTCGAAAGCAGTTTTAGAAATGGCTCGACAGGTAAAATCGGCTTTTCCGGGCATAGACCTGGTGGTTGGCAATATTGCCACACGTGAAGCAGCCGAAGCGCTTTTGAAATTAGAGGTCGATGCCATTAAAGTCGGAATAGGTCCAGGTTCCATTTGTACTACCCGAGTCATAGCCGGAATAGGAGTCCCACAACTTACAGCCATTATGGAGGTTTATGACGTGATAAAAAATACTGCTGTTCCATTAATTGCCGACGGAGGCATTCGATTTACTGGCGATATCGTAAAGGCTCTTGCGGCAGGTGCATCAACTATTATGGCTGGTTCTTTGTTTGCAGGAGTGGATGAATCTCCTGGCGAAGCTGTCATTTATGAAGGAAGAAAATATAAAACTTATAGAGGCATGGGGTCGATAGAAGCCATGCAAAAGGGTTCGAAAGATCGTTATTTTCAGGATATGGAAGACGATATCAAGAAACTGGTTCCCGAAGGTATAGTTGGAAGGGTGCCTTATAAAGGCTCTCTGAATGAGGTGATTACTCAGATGGTTGGTGGCCTGCGTTCGGGAATGGGTTATACGGGTAGTAAAAATATAGCCGAACTTCGTAAAGCCACTTTCATCCGCATAACACAAGCAGGTATTATCGAAAGCCATCCTCACGATGTAACCATCATCAGTGAGGCTCCTAATTATAGCCGCTAATCAATGAAAATTCTATTAAATATAAATACAATTCATATATGAGAATAAAAACTTTAGGGTTTATTACTGTTTTTGTGGGCTTGTTATGTATGTATATAAATAGCAATGCTCAAAGCTTGAAAGATCCTGTATTGCTTACTATTGATGGACAACCTGTCAGAGTGAGTGAATTTCTCAATATCTATTCGAAAAATAATGTCCAATCTGAAGCATCAGATAAAAAATCAATGGATGAGTATCTCGATCTGTTTATCAATTTTAAATTGAAAGTAAGAGATGCCGAAGTGAATGGGTTAGACACAATTAAAGCATTAAAAGATGAGCTGGCAGGATACAGAAAACAATTGTCCGCTCCTTATTTTATAGATTCTGCGGTTTTTCATCGTTTGATAGATGAGGCCTATGAACGCATGCAATGGGATTTACGAGCAAGTCATATCCTTATTCGTTGCGATAAAGATGCTTTACCAGCCGACACCTTAGTGGCTTGGGAAAGGATGGATAAAATATTACAAAAAGCCCGCTCGGGCGAACCTTTCGATAAGCTTGCCCTACAATATTCCGAAGATCCTTCGGCTCGAGACCGTGAAGCTACTTCGCAACATCCATTTATTAAAGGAAATCGCGGAGATTTAGGTTTCTTCACTGTTTTCAACATGGTTTATCCTTTCGAAACCGCTGCCTACAACACTCAACCTAGCCAGATTTCCGATATTGTTAGAACGGATTTTGGATATCACATCATACACGTAACTGATAAACGCCCCGCTTTGGGTAGGGCTCAGGTGGCTCATATCTTTTTCCAAATACCTCCCAAATCCTCACATGCCGATAGCCTTCGCATACAGTCACGTGTCGATTCGGTTTATCAACTTCTTCTTAATGGAGCAGATTTTGCCCAGTTGGCCAAAACCCTCTCCGATGATAAAGGCTCAGCCATGCGTGATGGCGTTTTACCATGGTTTACTTGCAACCGACTGGTTCCTGAATTCGTAGAAAGGGTTTATCCTCTTAAAAATGGCGAAATTGCTCAACCTGTCCTCACTTCTTATGGTTGGCATATCATCAAGATGATAGACCGCAAACCCGTGGGTTCTTTCGATGAAGTTTATAATGATCTTGTGCAGAGAATCGAAAAAGACATGCGATACAACCTCTGCAAGCAAAGTGTTCTTAATCGTCTGAAAAACGAATATCAACTCTCACAAAATCAAAAGGCTCTTTCCGATTTTTATAAATGGGTGGACGACAGCATCTTTGTTGGGAAATGGCAAATGCCTCCAGCCAAGAAATTAAAAAAGCAACTCTTTAGCTTTGACGATAAAAAATATTCACAAGCCGATTTTGCTCAATATTTATATAAAACTCAAAAAAAACAACCCCCAAAAGACAAAGTCGTTTATGTGAATAATATGTATAAGGCCTATGTGGATCAGGAAATCTTAGCTTATGAAGATGCTAATCTCGAAACCAAATATCCCGAATTTGGCCTGTTGATGAAAGAATATCACGATGGGATATTGCTTTTCGAGATAACTCAGAAAAAAGTCTGGGATAAAGCCATAAAAGATACTACCGGGCTCCAGCAATATTATGAAAAGGTGAAGTATAGTTATATGTGGCCTCAACGTAAAGAAGCCACAGTTGTAAAGGTAAAAAATATTGTAGATGATCAAACGGCTAAACAGCTTGCCAAGCAAATTGCCGAATGGATCAATCTTTCTGATATGACCACAGCAACACTAAAGAATAAAATTTTGCAAGACTCTACGCTATTGGTAGATATTGCCCGCGAAAAATTTGTTGTTGGTGATAATGCATTGATAGATAAACTCCATAAACCTGGCGAAATGACTCAGGAAATTATCCCGGACGAAAGCGGAAAATTCAATCTCGACCTGGTAATACTTCACCGAATTGTTGACCCTGAACCAAAAGCACTGGACGATGTTCGCGGACATATTACAGCCGAATATCAGAATTATCTTGAAAAAGAATGGATTAATGAATTACGTTCAAAATACAGCTGGAAAGTCAATGATGAGGTATTTAAAATGATCAAGGCCCAATACTAAAATAGGTTCATGTTATTAGAATCCCTTTATTTTTCTCTATGCTTTGATTCATCTTCAAATATTCAGTACTTCAACTGTTTAATGAAATTTTCGGCTAAGTTTCGAAAATTCGCTATAAAACTTGGTAAATGCCGTGAACTCGCAATATGTTGAATCTAATTTTGTTAATTACAATAAGTTTTTTTGATGTGAAAGAAAATTCAGAGTAAGTATATAATCAAGCCATTGGCTTTTAATAAGCAGTTTTATTGAATGAGATGTAAGATTTTTTTGTTTTCATGTATCATCATTTTATCGTTTGCCCAATGCAATTATGTGAAGAAAAGACTGAGGCACGATGATACTATATTGGCTAAAGTTCATGATGATTATTTATATAGTTCTGATATAAAGGGAATTGTACCCGATGGAACAGCTCGAGAAGACAGCATACTCATTGTGAAGAATTTTATCGAAAATTGGGCACGTAATAGGGTTGAGCTTCATTATGCCGAAAAGAATCTATCTGCCGAAGAAAAGAATTTCAAGAAACAGCTGGAAGATTATCGCAACTCATTGATCATTTATACTTACGAAAGCCGTCTAATTGAGCAAAAACTCGATACTGTGGTTCTCATAGAAGAAATCGAAGATTATTATCAAAAAAATAAGCAAAATTTTATTTTGCGGGAACCCATTATAAAAATGATATATGTTAAGATTCCGAAAGATTCGCTAAAGGCTGCCCAATTGGCCAGAAAATTTTTGCAACCCGATACTATACTCGACTATGATGCCTTCGAAAGATTTTGCCTTACCCGAACCAGTGATTATTACATTAGCATTAACAACTGGTTCTTGTTTCGTGATTTACAAAACATGGCACCCATTACTACCTTTAATGAGGAGCTTTTTTTAAAAGGCAATCGCTTAATCGATTTAACCGATGATCAATGGAGATACCTCGTGCGCATTTATGCCTATGTTACTAAAGATGGAATTTCACCCTTGAGTATGGAAATGGAAAATATTAAGAATATCATTCTCAATACTCGCAAACAAGAATTAATCAGTAAAATGCGTGAAAATCTTTATGAAAAGGCTTTAAAGAATGAAGATATAGAATTTTATTAACTTTTTAATGAATCATGAAAAATATTGGAATCATTATTTTGAGTTTATTTTTAGTAGTACCAACTGCCAGGCTTTTCAGCCAGCAAGAGGTCGTAATTGATGAAGTAGTAGCTGTTGTGGGAAGCAAGATGGTTTTATTTTCCGACATCGAGAATCAATACATACAATACAGGGCTCAGGGAAACATACGAGGAGGGGCCGAACAAACCAAATGTGCTATTCTTGAAAGTCTTCTTTATAATAAACTCTTGCTCAATCAGGCCGATATCGACAGTGTAGAAGTTACTGATAAACAAGTAGAAACCGAACTCGATAGACGAATAAAATATTTTATTCAGCAAATTGGATCGAAAGAAAAGTTGGAAGAATATTTTAAGAAGTCGCTGGATGAAATAAAGGATGAATTCAGGGAAATCATTCGTGATCAAATACGGACAGAAATGGTTCAATATAATTTGACAAAGAATGTAAAGATTACGCCAACCGAAGTTCGTTCTTATTTCAAGAAGATGCCGGATGATAGCATTCCCATGGTGAATACCGAGTATGTTATTGGACAAATTGTAAAGAAGCCCAAGACAAGTTTAGCCGATGAAATCGAGGTTAAAGAGAAACTTCGAGCCTTACGTAAGCGAATTCTCGAAGGTGAAAATTTTTCCACTTTGGCAGTTTTATATAGTGAAGATCCTGCTTCATCAGCCAAAGGAGGTGAAGTTGGCCTTTATGGTAGAGGAGAATTATATCCTGAATATGAAGCAGTCGCCTTTAAATTAAAAGAAGGAGAGATATCCGATATTGTTCAAACTAAAGCTGGCTATCATATTATTCAGCTCATCGAACGCCGAGGTGATTTTGTGAATACTCGTCACATCCTTATGACGCCTAAAATTTCACCCGAAGAACTTCAAAAAGCGGCTTCTTTTCTCGATAGCATAGCCCAACTCATCACCACTAAAAAGATTACTTTCGAAGAAGCTGTAGAAAAATTCTCGGACGATCCCAATAAAATGAATGGTGGTTTAATGATTAATCCATATACTGGTACAACCCGCTTCGAACCCGATCATCTCGATCCAAAAGTATTTTATGTGATCGATAAGCTTGAACCAGGCCAGGTTTCAGGCCCTGTCCCGTTTAAAACCGATGAAGGGAAAGATGCCTATCGCCTGCTATATCTGAAGGAAAAAAGCAAACCTCACCGTGCCAATTTGAAAGATGATTACGATCGTATTCAAAATTGGGCTTTAGAATATAAAAAGGAACAGGTTCTGCAAAAATGGGTGAATGAACGCATCAAGCAAACCTATATCTTTATTAATCCTGCCTATTCCAATTGCCAATTCCAACATCAGTGGATTGAAAAATTAGTGGGAAAGCAAGATTAGCAATCTTTAAAAATGTCAATTTTTTTATGAAAACTTACAAAGAAACGGAATCTATAGAACAGCTTCACGATATATACGAGAAGATGAAGGCCGAAATTGGTAAAATGATCATTGGCCAGCATGAAACCATTGAAAGAGTGATTACTTGCATCTTCAGTCAAGGTCATTGTTTGTTAATTGGTGTACCTGGTCTTGCCAAGACGTTGCTTGTCAACACAGTAGCTAAAGTTCTTGGACTTTCATTCAGTCGTATTCAGTTTACACCCGATTTGATGCCATCCGATATCATAGGTACTGAGATTTTAGATGAAAACCGAAGATTTCGTTTTGTGAAAGGTCCTGTTTTTGCTCATGTTATACTTGCCGATGAAATCAATCGTACACCTCCCAAGACTCAATCGGCTTTGTTGGAATCCATGCAGGAAAAAGCTGTTACAGTAGCCGGAACAACTTATACCTTGGATAATCCTTTTTTTGTGCTTGCCACGCAAAATCCCATAGAGCAGGAGGGAACCTATCCTTTACCCGAAGCCCAGCTCGACCGTTTCATGTTTAATATCTGGTTGGATTATCCTTCGTTAAAGGAAGAGATTAGCATAGTGGAAGCAACCACAGGTCCTGGGCTTCAACAACCCTCTCAATTACTCGACGCCCAACAGATTTTATATTATCAAAATTTGATCAGACAGCTGCCGGTTACTCCGATTATTTATGAATATGCTGTAAAACTGGCTCGTAGTACACGACCTGGGCCGGGAGCGCCTTCGTTTACTACTAAATACATTACTTGGGGAGCCGGCCCTCGTGCCTCACAATATCTCATTCTCGGAGCAAAATGCCACGCAGCCATCGATGGAAGAATTGCTCCCGACGTAGATGATATACATGCCGTGGCTACTTCAGTGCTTCGCCATCGCATTGTTCGTAATTATAAAGCCGAAGCCGAAGGAATTTCAGTAGATGATATCATTCACAATCTCATGGAAAATGTTTAAAGAAAATATCTCAAAAAAATTAATCAATATGTTCAAACCTATTCATTTCCTTAAAACTTGTGCCATACGGCTTTATATCTTCTTGGGAATTTTATTGTTCTCATTCAATAATGCTTATGCCGATGAAGGTTTGTGGCTCCCTCTTCTGCTGGAAAAACTCAATCAGAAAGATATGCAGATGAAAGGCCTGAAGATAACTGCTCGCGATATTTATGATGTGAATCATTCCAGCTTAAAAGATGCTATTGTACAATTTGGTGGAGGTTGTACTGCCGAAGTAGTTTCTGACCAAGGCTTGCTATTAACAAATCATCATTGCGGTTATGGTTACATTCAAAGGCATAGCTCTATACAACAAAATTATCTCGAAGAAGGATTTTGGGCATCGACCTTTAAAGATGAACTGCCATGCCCCGGATTAAAAGTATCGTTTTTAATAGAAATGCGTGATGTAAGTCAAACTATTCTCGATAATCTGCGGCCCGATATGGACGAGAAAACCCGTGTGAAGACTATTTCAGAGATCAGTGAGCAAATTACCAAGGAAGCTATTCAAGGAACTCATTATAAGGCGGAGGTTGAATCTTTTTATAATGGAAATCAATTTTATCTTTTTATTTATGAAGTTTTTAGGGATGTTCGCCTTGTAGGTGCGCCTCCTTCAAGCATAGGGAAATTTGGTGGAGATACCGACAATTGGATGTGGCCTCGGCATACTGGAGATTTTTCGGTTTTTCGTATCTATGCCGATACTAATAACCTTCCAGCCGATTACAACCCGAATAATCAACCTTACAAACCTCGCCGTTTTCTTCCGATTTCTCTGAAAGGCATTGAAAAGGGTGATTTTACTTTTGTTTATGGATACCCTGGTTCTACTCAGGAATACCTTCCATCTTTCGTCATTCGGTCTATCACAGAATCGCAAAATCCCGTCAGAATTCACCTGCGTGATATCCGTCTTCGAATTATGGATGAATATATGAAGGCAAATAAAACCATCAGCATTCAATATGCCGCTAAAAGTGCAGGTATAGCCAATGGATGGAAAAAATGGATGGGAGAAAATCGCGGCATCAAACGAATTAATGCCATTTCAAGAAAACAAGATTATGAAAGAAAATTTTCTCTATGGGCACAACAAGGAGCTTACCATAGGTTGTTACCACTTTATGAGAAAAAATATCAGGAATATGCCAATTATCGTGTATCTGAAATTTGGCTTTCGGAGGCCGCTTTTGGAGTAGAAATTCTTTCGTTGGCTCGCTCATTCCAAACTCTGATAGATGCTTCCATCAAACCTCAACCCGATACTTCACTCATTCGAAAAGCCAAAAAACAACTGCTTTCTGGTCTTCCCTCATTTTATAAAAATTATAATTCTACTCTTGATTTCAAAATGATGGAAGTATTACTCGATGAATATCAGAAGAATAGACAAAATATTCTTTTCCCATCATCATTCGACGATTGGAATAAAAAATATGGCAGCAGGCTTTCCAAAATTTTCGATAAATCTTTATTCTTAAATCAAGAACGTTTACTTGGATTGCTGAAAAATTATAAGCCTTCAGATGCAAAGAAGATTCTCAAAGACCCCATTTATGAACTTGCTTCTTCATTCGCCTCATTCCAAAAGAATGAACTTCAGGCAAAAATGAAACCTCTTCAGCAATCACTCGACAGCCTGCAGCGCATTTATATGAAAGCACAAATGGAAATGGAGCCCGATCGCTTGTTTTATCCCGATGCCAATTCTACTCTAAGGATTGCTTACGGAAACATTCTCGATTATTATCCTCGCGATGCTGTTCATTATCTGCACCAAACCACTCTTAATGGTGTAATCGAAAAAGAAGATTCGACCATAGCCGATTATCAGGTACCCATCCGATTAAAACAACTTTACGAGCAGAAGGATTTTGGGCGATATGCCGATAAATCGGGTAAGATGCCGGTAGCTTTCATAGCTAACAATCATACTTCGGGTGGAAACTCGGGTAGCCCGGTATTAAATGCTGAAGGTCAGCTTATTGGCATCAATTTCGACCGAAACTGGGAAGGAACAATGAGCGATTTGATGTACGATCCTGATTTATGTCGTAATATTACGCTCGATATTCGCTATTGCCTGTTTATTATTGATAAATATGCCCAAGCCTCACGACTGATCGATGAAATGTCAATTATTCAATAATAATAAAAATGAGTAAGATACACCAATTTCGTAATGAACTATTCCCATACTTGTGGTTTGTGTTTTTTTTAGCCTCGTGTTCTTCAACTCAACAGACTGTAACTCAAAGAAGCCAGATCAATTACACTCCTGCGACGATAGAAAGTTATTCTAAAGGCGTTGTGAGTGAATCCGAAAAACAAGTACTGGATGATTTTATTGCACGAAAAATAGAGCTATTGCGAAAGCAACAAGCCTTAGTGCCAAGTGCAGATATGGGAAATGAAAATGACTCGAAACAATTAGCCGAACTCCAAACGCAAATGCAACAACTCGATAATGAAATCAATGCTTATCTCATCAGAGGTGAAAGAAGAGATTATTATTATGATGCTTTGCAAAAAGCCATGAAAGATTTTCAGTAAATCTAAATTTCTATTTCGCAATAAATAGGGCGGTGATCCGATAGCCAGCCCTGTGGTGTTTGATTGAGAATGATTTTGTAAAGTTTAACTCTTGCATTCTGGGGCACCCAAATGAAGTCGATATGCTCGCAGGAACCTCCATCAAAGCCCGTAAATGTGCAGTTGTCGGCTATTTCTGCTTGTTCTGCAATGGTTTGTGCTTCCCTCAGTGTGCTTGATGCGGATAATATTTTATATACATCGGTTTCTACGGAAGCATTGAAATCTCCAATAAGAATAACAGGTGCCTTTTGACTCAGCTCTTGGCAAAGCCTGCTTATCATTTGAGCGCTTTCTATTCGGGCCGTTTCTCCCCGATGATCGAAGTGTGTATTGAGCACATATAATTCTCTTTGGCTTGATTTTTCTTTCAATAAAACGATACTGACTATACGTTTGCAGGCTGCATCCCATCCTACTGAGCCGGGAACTTCAGGTGTTTCGCTCAGCCATAAGGTCTTGCTATCTTTTAATGAAAAAATTTTAGAATCGAAAAAAATAGGGCAATACTCGCCTGCTTGCTTTCCATCGTCCCGTCCAACACCATAATAGGCATAATCTCGTAAATCCTTTGCAACTTCCTCTACCTGATGATGTAAGGCCTCCTGTAAACCTATTATAGCGGGATGTGTTTTTTGCAACATTTTAATAACAACTGTTTTCCGATAAGGCCATGCATTTTTACCATCTTCTTGAGTATCCAACCTTATGTTGAATGTCATCACTCCTAATAAGTGATGCTCTATTTTTGGATTTTGCGAATAAGCCTGAAGGCCAGTCAAAATCGTACAAATGAACAATAGGTACAAAATTTTCCCGAACTTTGGCATAGTAGAAGGGGGTTAGGTCATATCTACATATACTTTTTTCAAGGGAATTTTGTGACCGTCTTGTTCACAATAAGGGCAAAAGGTCGATTCCTCTGTAAAATAAAATCCACAACGGCGGCATTTGTATCGAGCTTCTTTATACACCTTGATGGGATTGTTACTCTGATAATAAATAAAACCTCCTAGCGGTGTCACTAAAATGCTTATGATTAAAGTAAGCCACCAGTTGATCTTTTTTCTGTAAGATAGAAAGGTTAATACCAAACAAGCCATTAAATAAACACTCAGAAATATGATTAAATCCATCAGTAATAATGAATTAATGCTTTAGAAATTCGAGTGCAAAATTAAAATATTTTTATTCATATATACGAGGGCAATTATTTGAATATTTAACAAGAAGTTATTTAAGTATTTTATTCAAACTTAAGAATGAACAATTTTTGAGATTTTGGTGTTAAGAAGGGGTCTAAAAAATAGATATTTCATGAAACAAACAGTTATCAACGATCATTCTGTTAAAACGATGAATTTACTGAAATTATTTTCGGAATATAATCCACTCGATGACAAGATGTTTCAGGTCATGGACAATGAAGGAAGGGTTCAAGAGCCTAAGTATCTGCCTGAAATATCAAGTGAACGACTCATCAAAGCTTACAAGGACATGTTGTTTGCTCGTACTGCCGATTTAATGGCTGTTTCTTATCAGCGCCAGGGGCGAATGTACACTTATCCACCAAATTTTGGTCAGGAAGCCATTTCGGGTGGACTCGCCGTAGTGATGCGTGATGAGGACTGGTTTGTACCAGCATTTCGTGAATTAGGAGCCTGGCTGGCCAAAGGAGCTACATTGAAGGAAGTTTTTCTGTATTTTATTGGATATGAAGATGGTACAGTTTTTAAAAATGCCAAAAATATTCTTCCTATTTCGGTTCCTATTGCTTCTCAATTGCAGCATGCTGCTGGTTTGGGTTATTCTATCAGATATAAGAACGAAGATAGTGTAGTTTATGCTGTTGTAGGGGATGGAGGTACCTCGGAGGGCGATTTTTCGGAAGCCGTCAATTTTGCAGCAGTTTGGAAGGCACCTGTAATATTTGTGGTTCAAAATAACCAATATGCCATTTCAGTGCCTTTTAAAATGCAAACTCGTTCTGTGAATGTAGCCGTAAAGTCTTATGCTTATGGAATACCTGGAATTAAGGTAGATGGTAATGATTTATTTGCCATGGTAAAGGTTTTGAATGAAGCTTCTGAATATGCTCGTGCAGGCAATGGCCCTGTCCTTGTAGAAGCTTTTACTTACCGTCGCGGTTCACATACTACTTCCGATGATCCTACTAAATATCGAACTAAGGACGAGGAAGAAATGATGGCCGCTACAGATCCTATCGATCGTCTTCGCAAATATCTGGTTGCCAATAATATTTATGATGCTTCCAAAGAAGATGAACTATTGGCACAATTTAAAAAAGAAGTCGAACGCCAGTTTAACGAAGCCGAAAACTATCCTGCTTATCCCCTCGAAAATGTATTTAAATACACTTATGTGGATATGCCCGACGATTTAAAACAACAACAGATTGAACACGAAAAATTCTTAAAATGGAAGGAGACCTTGCAATGAAAGTTATGACCATGGTACAGGCAATCAATAATGCCCTCGATATCAAATTTCAGGAAGATCCTACAATTGTGACTTATGGAGAAGATGTTGGAGTTGAAGGTGGTGTATTTCGAGTAACCGAAGGTTTACAGAAGAAATATGGTGTTAATCGTGTTTTCGATTCGCCACTTGCCGAATCAGCCATTGTAGGAAGCGCAGTTGGAATGGCTGCTAACGGATTGAAACCTATTGTAGAACTTCAGTTTTGTGGATTTGTTTATCCTTCCTACAATCAGATGATTAGTCATGTAGCTCGTTTTCACAACCGTTCGCGTGGAAGGTATAAAATGCAGATGGTGATTCGTTTCCCTTATGGTGGTGGCATCAATGCTCTAGAACATCATTCGGAGAGTATGGAAACCATTTATGGGCATATTCCAGGAATAAAAGTTGTAATTCCCTCAACTCCTTACGATGCCAAAGGTTTACTCATTTCGGCCATCGAAAGTGAAGACCCTATTATATTTATGGAGCCAAAACGCATATATCGCGCTATTAAACAAGAGGTTCCCGAAGAAAAATATAGCATTCCTTTGGGGAAGGCTAAAGTCTTGCAGCAAGGCACAGATCTTACACTGATTGCTTGGGGTGCAATGATTCGCGAAGCCCAGAAAGCCATGGTGATGGCCAAGAAAGATGGTATTTCTATTGAATTAATCGATCTTCGTTCTATTTATCCTATTGATCGTCAAACGATTATAGAATCAGTTAAAAAAACTGGTCGTGTGGTTATTGTGCATGAAGAACCCTTGACTTTTGGCACGGGTGCTGAACTCACTGCCATTATTAACGAGGAAGCCTTTCTAAATCTTGAAGCTCCTGTGAGCCGTGTTGCCGGTTTTGATACCATAGTCCCTTTGCCTAAAGGCGAACCTCATTACATCATTTCACCCGAAAAGATTTATTATCACATCCTTAAAACGATGAAATTTTAATTTAAAAAGGTAAACTTCAGAATATGAGATATATATTTAATTTTCCTGATATAGGTGAAGGGCTCGACGAAGGTACTATTGCCGAATGGTATGTGCAGAAAGGCCAGAAGATAGAAGCAGGTGAGCCTATTGTAAATATGGAAACCGATAAGGTAGTTACCGATATACCCTCGCCAAAATCAGGAGTAATTGTAGCAACTTATGGAAAGATAGGAGAAACCATTCGTGTAGGTTCTCCTTTAGTTGAGATAGAAATAGAAGGCGTTGAGGGTGAGGCTGCGGTTGCTGAAGCCAATAAAACTGAACCTGTTGAAGAAGCTGCTGGAGTGGTGGGCACTCTCGAAGTTGCAAGCAATGCTGCTTTTTTGCCTTCAGGAGATGAAGGCTTAGAAAATAAACCTTCTGTTGTCGAAGGTAAGCCCGCCAGAAAAGCCTTGGCTACTCCAGTGGCTCGGGCAATGGCCAAGGAATTGGGAGTTGATATCAATCAGATTCGTGGAACCGGTCCTTCGGGTCGTGTCACTACACAAGACATCGAAAATTATATCAAGAAACAGACCACGACTCCTTCAGCTGCCCAATCCGTAACTCAAGTTGTAGAAACCTTAGGAGCGCAAGTAGAATATGAGAACTTGACCCAGATACGTAAGACCATTGCTCGTAATATGACGCAATCGAAACACAATGCCGCCCACATGAGTGTTTTCGATGAAGTAGAAGTAAGCGAACTGGTCAGAATACGTTCGAAGTATAAATCGGCTTTCGCTGAAAAAGGAGTTAAGCTAAGTTATTTGCCGTTTATTTTGCGAGCTCTTGCTATGTCACTGAAATATCACAAAGTATTGAATTCTCAGCTCGATATTGATAACAATCGCATTATTTACAAAAAATACTATAATATTGGTATTGCTGTAGATACCGAAGATGGCTTGGTAGTTCCGGTTGTTCGCAATGTAGATCGACTGAGCATTTTCGAGATTGCACGTCAAATCAATGAGATTTCAGAGAAAGCGCGTAACCGAAAACTTACTTTAGAGGATATGAAGGATGGGACTTTTACCGTAACCAATTATGGATCAATTGGTGGGCAATTTGCCGTACCCGTAATCAATTACCCACAAGTTGGCATTTTAGGTGTTGGCCGGCTAATCGAAAAGCCTGTTATTAAAAATGGTGAAATTACCAAAGGCATGGTTTTACCTCTTTCATTATCTGTGGATCATCGGATAGTAGATGGGGGAGAGGTGGCACGCTTCCTCAACCGCTTGATGAGCTATCTGGAAGATCCCATTTCACTTATTATGGAATAATTATAAAATCAATTAGAAAATATGGATTATGATGTTATTATAATAGGAGCTGGTCCAGCAGGTTATGTGGCTGGTATAAGGGCCGGTCAGGTTGGATTGAAGACAGCAATCATCGAGAAACGCCGTATCGGTGGAATATGTTTGAATGGTGGATGCATTTCATCAAAGGCAATCATCGAAAGTGCTAAACTTTATCGTAGGATTAAAGATCAGGCTTATGATTTTGGTGTCGAAGGCCTTGATCAAGCGAAAATTCATTTTAACTGGCAACAAGCAAGCAAGAGGGCTCAACAAATTTCAAGTCAACTTACTGCTGGAGTTTCTTTAATGTTACAGAAAAACGGTGTCGACATTATTGAAGGTGAGGCTCGTATAACTTCCGATCATTCTATTTCCGTAGAAAACCGTTTACTAACTGCACAGCATATTATTATTGCTACAGGTTCGCATCATCTGCCCTTAAAAGCAAAATTGCCTCCCGAAAAGGTTATGGAGATATGGCGTTTATATCAACTTGAAGAAATACCCCAAAATATCGTTGTAGTCGGAGAAAGTTCCATTGCCATAGAGCTAGCTCAATTTTTTAATCTTATCGACAGAAATGTCACTCTCCTTGTTCCTTACAATAGAATGATGCCTATGGCTGATGAATATCTTGCTAATTGGATGTTGAATAAACTTCAAAATGACAAAATTCAGGTTATTTTCAATTCGTATGATATTGCAGATACAAGCCATTTCGAAGGTAATTATCTTATTGTGGGCGATCACAAGGTGGCCTGCGATATAGTTATTAATTCAAAACTTCGTCAAGGAGTTATTCCTCCTTGTGAAATTCCTTTGGATGTGAAAGAAGGTTTTATAGTTACAAATGAATTTTTACAAACCAATTATCCAAATATTTTGGCTATTGGCGATGTGAATGGTAGGCTAATGTTTGCTCATTCAGCCTCGGCCCAAGGCTATCAGGCTATCAATTTTATCAAGGGAATAAAGGAAGAAATCGATATAAGTAAAGTCCCTTTGAATATGTATTCACTTCCCGAAGTTGCCCAGATTGGTCCTACCGAAGCTCAATTAAAGGCCCAAGGTTTACAATATCGTGTAACGGAGTATCCGCTTTCAACCAATGGGAAAGCTTTATGTGAAGGCAATACCGAAGGATTTATACGTATTTTATCGGAAGCAAAATATGGTCAGGTACTGGGTGTTCAGATTATTGCAGCTAATGCAACTGATATGATTTCGGAAGCCTCAGCATTTATGCAAGTCGAGGCCACTATTTTCGATGTTGCAAAAACAGTACATGCACATCCGACTATTTCCGAAGTATTTATGGAAGCAGGTTTCAAAGCCGTAGAAGAAGCCAAAAACCAGTAATACTCTTCGATAGTCATCGTTAATATTGAGAATGCTATGATTAGAAATTTTTCAGGATTTCTCTTTATGAGTTTTCCGATGGTTAACTGATTAAAGGCCAATGGTCAAAAAAATGAGATATATTCATCGATAGTGGAATATTTACATATTGATGTTTTCCACTTTACCATTCAAACGGCTTTTTTCTGCTCTAAAACCCATGATATGGCTTTCGATGGATTGACTCATGGTAGAGGTAAGCAGATTAGGATTATGTTGGTCCACAGCTTGAACCCAGTTGGATACCAGTCGCCAATCGCCTCCACCATGTCCGGCATGTTCGTAATTTTCAACATCTATGGCCTTAGATTCTAAGGTTTCCGATTTACCAGTACGAAAGTCGTATATGGTGAATCTGTCCATATCGCCTTCAATATAGCCCATACTCCCCATAATACGGGTGCGACGTCCGCCCCACGGAGTAAAGGCTTCCATACTAAAGCTAGCCGTTATACCTCCTTCAAATTCAATATTGGTGATATAATGATCGCACTGGTCGTTGTCCATATCATAGACACAACGGCCATAATTTGTAGTACGCAGGTATTCGAGTATAGCGTCGCCTTGTTTTTCCTTCTCCTCGGGTAAATCAAAAACATAGAGCCAGCCACGTTCTCGGTAATAAATTTTCATAGCCGAATAAGGACAACTACTTTCGATGGCACATCCATTCATACAACGTGGAGTTGCTCCTGGAGGAGTATTTTCTTTTTTAAACCAACTGAGATCGCCAAATGCTTGAATTCGTTTTGAAGGCCTATCGACAATCCATCGCAAAATATCGAGATCGTGACAAGATTTGGCAAGAATAATAGGGGTAGATTCTTTAGAATTATGCCAATTGCCTCTCACGTATGAATGGCTCATGTGTATATGCTCTATGGGTTCCATGTGCTGAATGCTAATCAATTCACCAATAGCTTTTTTTTGTACGAGTTCTTTCAGCTTGATAAAATAAGGCGAATATCTCAAAACATGACAAACGGCTACAACTTGCCCTGTTTTTTCGGTAAGCTCCAGAATGTCTAAACATTCTTTCTCCGAAGGAGCTATGGGTTTTTCTAAGAGTAAATCATAACCCATTTTGAGGGCGGCCATTGCTGGACCATAATGTAATCGGTCGGGGGTTGTAATGATGATGGCATCGGCAAATTTTGGACGTTCGAATACCTGTTCCCATGTAATAAATCGATTTTCATCAGGAATATGATGTAGCCTACTGTATCTTTCGTTACGAATGGGGATGGGTTCGGCCACGCCAACAATCTTCAGCTGTTCCGGATAATAAAGAGCATAATTACCATATACATTTCCCCTTGAGCCTGCTCCAAGGGTTATAGCCGTAATAGGCTTGGAAAGTGGGACAGCAGGTTCTTCTGGTAAAATAAGGGGATAAACTGACTCGTCCTTTGGCCATGAAATTTTAGGCAATAATGTTCCGCCTAAGGTGAGACCCAATACCTTTAATACATCTCTTCTCGAAAATTTTTCTGCCATGTTTTTTGGTTTTTCTGACAAAAATAAAAATTTTGAAATTCGAATTCACTAAAAGAGGCTTGTCTCAACTATATAATTTATCAGTCACAACGTAAAGCTAAAGATGTCTCTTAGAATCACCAATATTAGTATAATTTTTCTTTGAATTTTTAATGCTAAAACGTGTATTTCGACAGAGTGTTGTAAATTATTATATTCATTGATGAGTAATAAATTGAGATTTTATAATTTGATCGAATAAAATAATTGTTTTCTTGTCGTTTTAGATTTGCATTTCGTTAGAGCTCGGACAACGAATCGTTAAGGTATGGAGGAATTTTCTATGATATCGTTCGAGTTACTTCGTCGATGACAAAGAAATGAATCGGTCGAATACGTTGATGTATCCGTCCGCCATCATTTTCCATGAAAAGTGTTGTTGAGTATATTCTTTTCCTTTTTCTGATAAGATTTTAAGTCTATTTTTATCGCTTAACAATTCGTGTATCTTGTTGGCCCATGCTTGTGCATCGCCGCTGGGTAAGAGTATGCCGTTCTGATTATGTATCACTGCACTAGGGATTCCGTCAATATTGGACGCCAACACGTAGGTTCCCCGCATACTGGCTTCGAGAGCTACCAGACCGAATCCTTCAACATCGCCTGGGAAAGAAAGGTTAGGCATCACGAATAAATCGGCTATCGATAGAATCTGATAAAGATCTTCATCCGAAACTTTTCCTAAATGGTAAGCATTTTTTTGTTTGGCTAATTGTTTGACAATCTCCGGTTTGTCGGTTGGAAATCCGAACAACAGATGAATTTTATAGCCAATGTTTCGAGGAAGTTTTTGCACGAATTTTTCGAATTGTGTTTGCTCTTTTTTCAATGGACCCATCATTAAAAATATGGTGTTATCATCCAATAAAGGCATGACATTTTTCAGAAACCACGAAAACCCCTTTCGTTTAACTGGTCTTCCTGTAGAAACAAGTACATTTTTACCGGCAATATCAATTCCATAGATATTCTGTAGTTTTTGCACTATTGTTTCATCAAAAGGAATATCTCCGAGGCTGGTATTTACTCCGTTATTAACCGTGAAAGTTGTTTTCTGGTTGAAACCTTTTTTGAGGCATTGCTGGCGGGTAAATTCACTTACACAAATGGCCCCGTCATATTTTTTTAATCTTGGTACAAGTTTGTTTTGAAAGAAAGCTGAGGGAAAGGTTATGTCCAGGCCGTGATAAGTAACGACGATGGGAATGCGAGTTTTTTTCTGCAACCAGAGCATGGCAACCCCCATGGTTCCGTCGTTCAAATGAATCAATTTTATACTGGGATGTTGTTTAAGATAGGATTTAACCTTCCACCTGAGTTTTAAAAACCAAAGAAATTTATTCATTTTGCCCTGATAGGCGATGATGTGTGTTTGGTAATAACCCGATAATCCCTTGATTAGCTCATAGCTCTGATTTTCCATCCCCCCTATAAATGGGGGATATTTATGAGTAATGCATAGAATTTCTTCGGGCATTTATAAGGTTTTATAAGATTTTTTTTTTGAGATAATCGGTAGAAAAATTCCTGCTATAGCGAGCCAAAATAGTTGACGCGATCTTCTTACTAATGAAACAACAAACCAAATCTCGTTGCTTGCAATCCCAATAACATCGAGCATAATTTTATTACCATATTCTTCAATACCGATTTGTCCTGGAACTACGGCACCCAAAGATTTGAAAAGGGAGACGCCCATTTCAACTGCTACTGCATCTACAACCGAAATAGGAATATGTAAGGTTTGTAGGATGATGAAAAATTCTAATGCTCCAAAAATCCAATGAAAGGTTATTAAAAGAAAAGCCAGTGAAAATTTTAATTTATTATTCTTGAAATAAGAAGATGCTATTGTATTTATCTCGTAACAAGAGTCTATTGTTTTTTCCTTCAGGAAGGGCCATTTCGTCTTAGAGCGGATTTTTTCCATCGTTTTCCCAAAGTATAAATGATCGTCCAAAAGATATTTTGCCAGAAGGAAACCGAATGCAATGGCCACAGCAATCATAATAAAAATAATAGCTTCAGTACTGCTATTGAGTTTTCCGAAGGTTAAATAAATTATGGAGATGATAATCAGCAACATAGCTGATAAAAAGTTTATCATCCTCAATAACAAGATTGAACTTATACCATTCTGTTTAGTTATCCCATTTTTGGTAATTAAGGAAATTTTGAACATGTCGCCCGCCACGATACTGGTTGGGTTAAACACTCCAAGCATTTCACCGACGTGCCTAACGGCAAAAACTTCGGCAATAGAGGTCTTCTTTCCTTCATCGCCCATGCACAACATCCATCCCGTGGCAGATAAAACATAGGCAATAAATGAAGTAATCACGACCAGCACAAACATTGACGGTGTTTTACGAAGATAAGTCGTTAAAGAATGAAAATCAATTTCGGATATAAAGCGAGCTATCAGTATTAAAACCGATAACATTAAAATGGCGATAATGTATTTGCGGTATTTTTTAATCCTTGCCATTTTTTTTGATTAGAAGATAAGTATCCGTATTCTTATGAAATTCTTATATTGCAAAATTAGTCGGATAAATTTCCTTTGCCAAGGTGTCATCTTTGGCAGAGGAAGGATAGCGTAAGGCAGCTAAAGTTTTAAGATCGGTAAAATACTCTTTCACCAGATAATCCCAATGTAAGGTCGAAGCATATTCTATACCGTGTGATCGCATTTTTTCTTTGAGAGCAGTATTAGAGAGTAGGGTTTTAATGTTATCAACATATTCACTTGCGTTGTAAGGTTCGCACAAAAAGCCTGTTTTTCCGTTTATTATTAATTCCTTTGAACCTCCGCCACGGGCAATCACCGGCACGCAGCCACATGCCATAGCTTCGGCTACCACATTCCCGAAAGTTTCTGTAACAGAAGGAAAAACGAAAATATCGCAGGAGGCATAGACTTTTGCTAAATTATCGTGGTCTATATATCCGAGAAAAAGAGCATTTTTCATTCGTTTACGTGCTTCTTGTTCCGCAACTCCGCTCCCAGCAATAATAAAATTTACTTCTAATTGCTGGGCGTGCACTTCATCGTAAATGTTGAACAAGGTTTCCAGATTTTTTTCCCAAACCAATCTTGAGGCAAACAAAATATTTGGTTTATCATTCTTAGTGAGTTGTCGTATGTAATTTTCATCCTTTTTTGAAGGATTAAAAATATTGATATCTATTCCTCTTTTCCAAAGTTTCAGGTTATTCTCATTTACACCACATTCCTTGAGCTCTTCTATCATTTCTATGGTGGGCACGTAAACCATTTTGCAAAAATTGTAGAAATTACGATATCCACGCTTTACCACCGATTCTGCTGGTTTTATAAGGAATGGCAAAAGTTTGAAATAATGTTTCATGTAAGAAAGAAAGTTGGTATGGTAGATAGACAAGATTGGGATTTGATTCTTTTTACCATACTTTAATGCGAAAAAGCCCAATGGCGAAGGTGTTGCTATATGAATGACGTCAGGATTAAAATCGTTGAGCTGTTTTGTGATTTTATGATTGTTGAAATAGGGGAGAGCGGCTTTATAGTTAGGGTTGAATGGCAAAACAATGCTCGGCATTTTTATTATCTTATGGTTTATCTTTTCTTTTGGTGGCATACCCGTCAAAAACATAAATTCAAATTCTTCTTCGGGAATCTTGTCTATCAGTTGATACATTGTTTTTATGGCGCCATCGAAGTCACGGACAAGAATGTCGGCAAAAAATGCTACTCTTATTTTTTTATGAGGAGGCATCTCTTAATGATTTAAAAATAATTGAGTTGAAAGAAAATGATCAGTTTATATCTTATTTCATAAATCTCTGATCATCATCTATCAGCAAAAAATTTTACAAAATTATTATAAATTGTGCAAAGAAACGGAGCTTATTTTATGGTTTGATTTGGGTTTTATTAAGAAATTGTGAATAAGCCTAATGTATAGAAGTTATAAGCCTGAAAAACTGAAGTATTAAATGAAAGATAAAGATTTTGCTCAATTGCTTTTCATTTTTATTTCATGTATCATACCTGAACAGAAACACCCAAACAATCTCGATATGAGATAGAGGAAATATGGAGGGTTTATTTTTTTGCAGGCTTAAGTCATTGATATTTTTATTTCAACCATTGATCCAGCCAGTCGAAGAACACGCGTTGCCAGAGCACTGAGTTTTGGGGCTGCAACACCCAATGATTTTCGTCAGGGAAATACAGAAATTCGGCCGGAATTCCACGAAGGACCGCGGCATTAAAGGCACTCATGCCTTGAGAAGCTACAATTCGGTAATCTTTTTCACTATGAATAATCAATATGGGAGTATCCCATTTATCTACGAAATGATGAGGCGAATTGGCATAGGAGCGCTGTGCGATGGCATTATCTTTCTCCCAGTAAGGACCACCGAGGTCCCAATTTACAAACCACATTTCTTCTGTTTCAAGATATTGAGATTCGAGATTGAACATGCCATCATGGGCAATAAATGCTTTGAATCTTTTATTGTGATGTCCTGCCAGCCAGTAGACGCTAAATGCTCCATAACTTGCACCTACGGCACCCAGATGGTTTTCGTCGCTCCATGGTTCGCTCGCTATATCGTCAATGGCCGAAAAATAATCCTTCATATTTTGGCCACCATAATCCCCTGACACTTGTTCCTTCCATTCTTGCCCAAAACCCGGCACTCCTCTTCGATTGGGAGCAACAATAATATATCCATGAGCTGCCATAAGTTGAAAATTCCATCGATACGACCAAAATTGGCTGGTAGCATTTTGAGGGCCTCCTTCACAAAAAAGTAGAGTAGGATACGATTTTAAACTATCGAAATGAGGAGGAAAAATAACCCAAGACTTCATCATTTTTCCATCGGTGGTTTTGGTCCAGCGTTCTTTTACTCTCCCCAAGGTAATCTGAGAGAATAAATCTTTATTAATGAACGAAATTTCTGTAATTTCTCCATTACTGGGATCGATGGAGAAAATCTCGTCGGGTTGTTGAATAGTCATTCTAATTCCATAGAGCTTATTGCCACCATCCACAACGGTTTTAAAATCGTGCATTCCATCAGTAATTTGCCTGATTTTACCATCCGCCAGAGAATAGGAATAAATCTGATAAGTAGCCTGATGATTACTGATAAAATAAATCATGTCGCCAGTTTTGCTCCATGCAATTTGGGATACATCTCCATCGAAATCTTTGCTGGCATAGATTTTTTCAACAGTGGTTAGATTTAGCAGGAACAAGCGTTGGAGGTCGGCTTCGTAGCCATCTCTTTCCATACTCCACCATGCCAGATATTTTCCATCGGGTGAAAATACGGGTTCCATGTCATAGCCCATCATTCCCGAGGTTAAATTAGTGGTTTGGCCAGTCGCCAACGAATAAGCATAAAGGTCGGTATTGGTGCTCAAAGCATATTCTTTGCCTTGTTTTTTTCGGCATGTATAAACAATGGTTTTACTATCGGGGCTAATGGTTACTTGTTCCATCCCGCCGAAAGGCCTCACGGGCGATTCCCATGGTTCGCCTTCCATGATGTCTATGCCTTCGCTTACTTGTTGGCCATCGAAAGATGCGAAGAATAGGTGTGAATAAGCATCTACCCATGAATCCCAGTGTCGATACATCAAATCATTCATCAAGCGGCCGCTGGTTTTGTCGAGTCCTTCGAAGAGCTCTTCCTTGATTCTTTGGCGGGGAACATCCGTGGCATAGACCAAAAGCGACATATCAGTTGAAAACTTGTACCCATTGACTCCATTCTTTACTCGAGTAAGCTGTTTGCGGTTTTTTCCGTTTTTATCCATTATCCAAACCTGAGGAGTACCCGATTCCGTGGAGATAAAGGTAATTTTTCCCTCTGGTGTCCACCGAGCATCATATTCCGATACCTGAGTATGTGTGATCTGATGGCGCTGGCTTCCATCGGTGTTCATAATATAAAGCTCTCGGTTGCCCTTATTTTTGTCTAAATCATACCAGGTAACTCCAAAAAGAATTTCACTGGCATTAGGTGAAAGTTGAATATCACTTATGCGGCCAATGTTCCAGAGCAATTCGGGAGTTAAGAGGTCGCTTTCTAATTGGTATGACTTAGGGCCTATAATATCGTCTTCTACCTTGTTGTTTTCTTGCTTTATACAAGATGCAAGTGCAATGACGAGGCTAAATGACATTACAACATTTCGAATAATTTTACGCATGTCCTTTGATTTTATAATTATTGTGGTTTTCATAAATTTGGCCATAAAAGTAAAAAATTATTATAAACTCGTTGATTATTGATTAACATGCATATATTTGTATTATATTATAACAGCTTATTCATCAAATGGGAGTATTTCAATAAAATATGAATAAAACGACTAAGGACTCATTTCGAACCATCATCAGACGAGAATATATCAAGGCTGCTTTGATTCCTATCATGATTATCGAAGTCATGCTGTTGATTCTTTATTTTTCAATCAATTTTTATAAAGATAATAAAGCCAAGGAGACTTTGCTTAAAGAAGCGAAAGTGAACTTAAGTGAAATATCCAAGCTTGAAACCAAGAAGATCAATTTAGAGTTGAAGCAAATCAGTCAGTTTGCGCGAATTCTTCAGAGTGAAAATCAACGCTTTTTCGAACAACCCGATCGATATCCGCTGCCTGCCGAGCCACCTATCTTGAAAATTGCTGCTAATGGGAGTATGTATAAAGAAAATGACAATGGGGGCAGTAGCATTTATTATTCTAATTTAATTCCTTTCACTTCAAAAAGTTTTACTAAAGCCATACAAACTGAAGCCCTCGATCCTTTATTCAAAGAGATCAAAGAACTCGACTCGAATATTGTAGCAGTTTATTTGAATACTTATGATAATATGAATCGTTATTATCCATTCATAGAAAAGACCTATGAGCAATTTGAGCCTGGGTTGAACATACCGAGTTTTAATTTTTATTATGAGGCCGATGCCATACATAATCCATCACGAGGAGTAGTTTGGACAGAAGCTTATCTCGATCCTGCAGGTAAAGGATGGATGGCTTCATGCATAGTTCCTATATATAATGGTGATTTTCTCGAAGGAGTGGCAGGGATAGATATCACTATAGAAAATTTCATCAAGCATATACTTCGATTGAAAATCCCATGGGAGGGGATGGCCTTTTTAGTTAGCAAAACCGGTGATATTTTGGCCATGCCTCCGAAAGTAGAACAAATTATAGGTATTTCGGAGCTAAAAAGCCATACTTATGCCGAAACCGTTAAAAAAAATACATTTAAACCTGAATCATTCAATCTACTGAAAAACCCTGAAACAAGCCAAATTTTTAAAGATTTTTTACATTCAAAGGAATCTATAGAAGAGTTTCAGATAAAGGATCATGACTTTTTGTTATCGAAATATCCTGTAGAAGAAACCGGCTGGCAAATGGTTACCATGGTCGATAAGGATATTTTATATGCACCCATCTATTCCTTGCATAAATTGGGTATTTTATTGGGTATCATTGCCATATTCTTTTTGATTTTGTTTTATGCAGCATTTTTCATATTTTTAACCAAACGAGCCAAGAAGGTAGCTAATGATCTTTCTTCTCCATTGGATTATGTAATAATAACCACTTCAACAATAATTTCCGATAAACCTCCAACATTACTTAATCCAGTGGGTATTATTGAGATAGATCATTTATTGGAAAATTTCAACCGAATGATGCAAAAGCTTAGATCGGTTTATGATGAGCAGGAGATGAAAATTGCAGAAGGCGTTAGGCAATTACGCGAGAAGGATCACATGTTGATTACACAGTCTCGACAGGCGGCAATGGGAGAAATGATTGGAAATATAGCACATCAGTGGCGGCAGCCTTTAACCTCTATTGCTATGATGATTCAAAATATTCAGGATGCTGCAAAATATGGCGAACTTGATAAAAAATATCTCGATGAGAAAATCAAACGAATTATGGAAGTTATTTCCTATATGTCGAAAACTATCGATGATTTCAGAAACTTTTTTAAACCTTCCAATGGGAAGCAGGCTTTCAATATTTGCGATACTTTAGATTATGCACTTTCATTTATTCGGCCTTCATTCGTGCACAATAATATCCTCATCGAAACCCAATGCAACAAAAACGTTGTACTCGAAGGTTATCCCAATGAATTTGCCCAGGTCCTTCTCAATATTTTGAATAATGCAAAAGAGGTATTGGTTGAAAGAGGAATAGGCCAGCCTCGTGTATACATACATTTGAAGAAAACTTTCGATAAGATCACACTTGCAATAGGTGATAATGGCGGAGGTATAGACCCTGATATTCTCGACAAGATATTCGAACCTTATTTTACCACAAAGGAAATGGGAACAGGCCTTGGATTATATATGTCGAAAATGATCATAGAAAAAAATATGAATGGAAAATTATATGCTCAAAATACTTCTGACGGAACTGAGTTTATCATAGAGTTGTATGAGTAATATTTTTTCTTTATGGATTAAGATATTTTATCCACAAAACATTGAATAATGAAATTTAGAATGATGAAGCTGAATTTTACTCAACTCAGTTAAATTTAATAAAAGCCCGATTTTTCCATCAAAATAGAATAATATATCATAAAAATAAATAATTTTGTTTAATATTTGCCTTGAATACTTTTGTGTTTTAAAAAAATAGTTTATGGAAAAATATCCCATAGAGGTATTATATGTAGAAGATGAAATTATGGTAAGGGAGCCATTTGTGGAGATGTTGAATCGTAGAGTGGGCCAAATCTATGAAGCGGCCAATGGAGCAGAAGGATTGGAATTATATCGAAAGTACAAACCCGATATCGTCATAGCTGATATCAAGATGCCGGTAATGGATGGACTTACCATGGCGGCCCATATTAGGGAAGAAGATCCTTTTATGCCTATCATCATTACTACTGCCTTCGAATTTACCGAATATCTCGAAAAATGTATAGAAATAGGTGTGAATAAATTCCTTGTAAAACCTTTAGAGCGTGAAGCCATTGATAAAGCTCTATTGGATGCCGTGAAGCTGGTTGAATTTAAAAAGAAAAATGAGGATTATCATGAGCTTCTCGAACTTTTACTCGATTTCCGTCATAGAATCATTATTATTATCGATCTTACCAAGGTGAATTCCTTTGATACGAATTTTCTAAACTTCTTTGGCTTAAAAAGCCATGACGAATTTTATGAACAATATCACGATTTTGTTACCTTTTTTAAAAATAACAGCCAGAATAGTTTCGTCTATGATCCTTTTAGCGAATATGCTTGGATAAACTCTTTTTTAGACCTTAATGGGATTGAAAACAATATTTTTTTTAATTTTAGTCGTTCGTCTGATAAAGGGCCTTATGTTCTTAGATTTCACTTGTTCGATAACGATACGAAAGTTGGCTTTATCCTTACTGCAATCGATTGAAGCATGATACAAAAAGCGTCTGAAAAGTTTCCGGTCAGTGTTTTATATGTAGAAGATGAAGAAGGCATTAGGATACCTACCATCGAAATTATGAAGAGATGGGTCGATAATTTATTCGTAGCCCAAAACGGTGAAGAGGGTTTGAAAATTTTTCATAATGAACATCCCGATTTAATCATCACTGATTTGAAAATGCCTAAGATGGGTGGTTTGGAGATGATTCGAGAAATAAAGTCTTTTGATAAAAACATAAGAACTATTGTGGTTTCGGCCCATAGTGATGCAGAGTATTTTATGGAAGCCATCCAGATTGGTGTTGAAGGATTTTTATTGAAGCCTGTTTTGCGTGAAAAATTATATGATGCACTTGCTCGCCAATGTCAAATTATATTGTCGCATAAGAATGCTTGCTTTCAAGAAGAGAAATTTATAACATTAGCCAATTCACTCAATGAGGCCATTATGATTGTCAACGAGGCTGGGAAAGTTATCTTTTGGAATAAGGCGGCTTCCGAGATTTTTGGGATAAAAGCTGAACAAGCCTTGGGTATGCCTTATCATTTTATTCTTCAAAATGATAGTTTCTTGGAACAATGGGCGGAAGATGAATCTCACCTCAGTATTTTATTGGGCAAAGAAAAAATCCAAAGACAAATCTATGAGGTAAATTGTGTACGAACTAATGGAGAGAATTTTACGGCCGAAGTTTCACTTTCTGGTTTAAAGAATGGCAATGCTGTTTATACCATTATCATTTTACGTGATGTAAGCCAACGCAAAAGTTACGAAAAAAACTTAATAGAAGCCCGAGAAAAGGCTGAGGAAGCCATGCATGCCAAACAACAGTTTCTCTCGGTGATGACCCATGAGATTCGTACACCTTTACATGGAATTTTAGGCGCTATAGAACTATTGGCTACCGAAAACCCACGCCCCGATCAGGCTGATTACCTGAAAACAATCGAGTTTTCGGGAAATTATCTGCTTTCTCTAGTAAACGATATTCTCGATTTCTCGAAGATTGAAGCCAATAAAATTCAATTCGAACATGTGGGTATGGAAGTAAGAGAAATTGTTGAAAACTTACTTAACTTGTTTTCTTTCAGGGCTCAGGATAAAGGAATTATATTAAATGCAGAATTCGATCCCTTGCTTCCCGATTATGTTCTTGGCGACCCGGTAAGGCTTAATCAAATACTAAATAATTTGATAGGCAACGCTATAAAATTTACCGATAGAGGAAGTGTTAAAGTTAAAGTAAGTGTATTAACAAGACGCAACCATCAAATTGAATGTCTGTTTGAGGTTATTGATACAGGAATTGGCATTCCATCAGATAAAACTAAGGAAATTTTTAACCTATTTACTCAAGCCGATTCCAATACTACCCGAAGATTCGGAGGTACTGGACTCGGTTTGGCTATCAGTAGAAAACTCGTCGAGTTACAAGGAGGCACTATGGGAGTCGAAAGTCATCTGGACGAAGGTAGCCGATTTTATTTTACCTTGAGTTTCGAGGAATCATCTGCCGATGCCATTTCTTATGAATCGAAGGCTGATCATTTTGAATTGCTTACCAATGTAAAAATATTACTGGTAGAAGACAATAAAATCAATCAAATGATTGCTCTTAAATTTCTATCAAGATGGCAGGCTGAGGTAGATGTGGCTCTAAACGGAAGAGAAGCCCTTGATTTTGTTAATCAAAAAGAATATAACATTATTTTAATGGATTTACAAATGCCCGAAATGGATGGCTATCAAACTTCAATGGCAATAAGAAATATGGCGGGAGAATATTATCAGAAGGTCCCAATTATAGCCCTTACGGCTTCTACCTTTGCCGAAGTAAGGAATAATATTTTGAAATGTGGAATGAATGATGTGATTAATAAACCCTTCATTCCTGCCGAGTTGAATAGAAAGATATATTACTATGTTAGGATGTTGCAGCAATGAATAACCTTTAGTGAAGCTTTTCCTTACTTTTGTGCGAAATTTAACAGAATGGAAAACTTCTGGAATTTGTTGATTTCCAACATACAACATACCTCCCCCCTTGAATTCTTTGCCGTAGGCTTCGGTCTTTTAAGCGTTTTCTTTATTATGAAGGAAAATATTTGGGGTTATCCTACTGGCCTTGTAAATGTGGGATTATACGTTTATTTGTGTTTTAAGGCTCGACTGTTCGCCAATATGGGAATTAATGTATTTTATTTTATTGTCAGTATTTATGGATGGTATAATTGGACTCACCCAGGTCAAAACCAAACACATCTCGAGATAAAACGAATGAATAAAAAGGAAATATGGTTAGCCTTGGCCAGTTTTACCTTGTTATTCCTATTGATATGGTTACTCTTAAGTCATTTTCCCGAAAGTTCATCTCCCTTTTTCGACGCTCTTACAACCGCAATATTTATAATTGCTATGGTTCTTCAAGCATACAAAAGACTTGAAACTTGGATTTTTTGGATAGCAGGAGATGTGATTGCCATTCCTTTGTTTGCTTCGAGCGGCTTGGCATTTACTGGCTTGCAATATTTGGCTTTTTTTCTTATGGCTATTTCTGGCTTCTTTTCATGGAAAAAATCCCTCGCAAGTCATGTATAAGATTTCTATTACTGGTCCCGAATCTACTGGGAAATCATGGCTTGCTGAAAACTTGGCTTATGTTTTCGATGGTGAATGGGTAAGCGAATATGCACGTGAATACCTCGAAAATCTCCAACGTCCTTATAACGTTGATGATATTGTTATAATAGCCCGCCAGCAAAGACAAAACGAATATAAACTGGCTGCCAAAAATCCACATTTTTTATTTTGTGATACGGATATGTTGGTGTGTAAAATTTGGTGTGAGGTAAAATATGGCTTTTGTCCCCAACAAATACTCGATCTTTATATGGAAGACGATTATCAGCTTTATTTGCTGATGAATATCGATTTACCATGGGTGAATGATCCTTTACGCGAACATCCCCATATGCGACAACAACTTTTTGAATTATACCTGAATGCCTTGATAAAAGACCAAAAACCCTTCGAAGTTATCAGCGGCCTGAATGGACAAAGACTTACCAATGCAGTGCAGGCTCTCATTCGTCATTTCGGCGATGCAAGCAATTTTTTATTACCACAACGACTCGATACTTATAAATATTGATCCCATCTCTCCATGGTCTTTCTTAATTTTGTCGTTTATTTTTTATAATAAAATATTATGTCGGTAGCCGAGAATCTAAAAAATATTTTAAGATCTATACCAAATAACGTTAAATTGGTAGCAGTAACTAAAACCCAACCTGCCGAGGTGATTATGGAAGCTTATGAAGCAGGCCATAAAATTTTTGGCGAAAATAGAGCTCAGGAATTACGTTCAAAGTATTTCTTGCTGCCCAGTGACATCCAATGGCATTACATTGGGCATCTGCAATCCAATAAAGTGAAACTTGTTGGTAAGATTGCCAGTATGATTCAATCTATTGACAGTTTATCTCTACTTCAAGATGTTAATGATTATGCTCAGAAGAATCAGAGAATTATTCCTTGTTTATTGCAATTCCATATAGCTACTGAAGAAACCAAATTTGGGCTCAACTGGGAAGAAGCTATTCATTTAGTAGAAACTATGAATATGGTCAAAATGGAAAATGTTTCCATTTGTGGAGTGATGGGTATTGCTACTTTTACAGAAGATAAAAATTTGATTAGAAAAGAATTCAAACAGCTGCGCGAATATTTTGAAAAATTGAAACAACTCTATTTCTCACAGCAAAAGTCATTTTGTGAGATTTCGATGGGCATGAGTAATGATTATCAGATTGCCATAGAAGAAGGAAGTACAATTATACGTTTGGGTACTGCTATTTTTGGCCCTCGAAAATAAAACCCAAAACAATTTTTATAATCTTTTTAGGTATAGAGAAAACGCTTGATGCTATTCTTAGGCGTTTTTTCAAACTCATGAGGATAAATTTCTATGCGATTTACGTTCATGTAAGCAGGTAGTTTTTTATTCATTTCGTCTTTAAACTTATTTAGTCGTCCCTTAAAAAGTCAATTTGAGTATTTTATTTGAAAAAAATAAAGAGGAATTGGTAGTAAAGTTTTTGAAAAAAGATAAAATAGCCTTTCCAAAACTTGACAAAAATAAATTCTCCACTTA
>Ga0208695_1000096_pt1 | contig 121374 bp, 131 predicted proteins | sample AD_UKC111_MetaG_FD_184449 | JGI IMG/M metagenome (GOLD analysis project Ga0208695, IMG submission 184449) | Active sludge microbial communities of municipal wastewater-treating anaerobic digesters from Hong Kong - AD_UKC111_MetaG (SPAdes)... | ecosystem: Engineered > Bioreactor > Anaerobic >... | reverse complement strand
ACAACGCAAGATTTATAGTTCAGTTGATTCATCCTATCGCTATCGAAGAAGGTTTGAGATTCGCTATCAGAGAAGGCGGAAGGACAGTAGGCTCAGGAGTTGTAACATCAATAATCGAATAATTCTTGAAACAATAGTCGCAGCAGTTTGTCATTCTGAGGGCGCCAGCATCGTGTCATTCTGAGGGCGATAGCCCGAAGAATCCCATGGATCCTTTGCTAACGCTCAGGATGACATAAAAAAAGTGTATCTTATAAGTCCGGTACCAGGTACCGGGCTTGTTTTTATGAACAATAAAAATATTCGCTCACGGTTTCGGACACGAATAGTTCTAAAGCTCATTCCGGCTAAAAATCCTGCAGCTTGCGAACTCGCTGCGCTCAAACAACGCAAGCTGCTTAACGGATTTTTAACCTTCATTCGCTAAGAACTATAGTCGTGTCCTGCAAATGTTCGCTCATTATTTTTATTATTCTTCTTTTAATTATCAGAAAGAATGGGATCCTTCGCTGACGCTCAGGATGACATAAAGAAACAACCGCTCACGGTCTCGAAAAGGTGATTTTTCAGAATAAAAAGGGTTATGCATTAAACTTATTTATTACAGGGAAATAATTTATATTAAATTTTCGTAAAAAATCAAAAAAATCAAAAAAAATACTTGATTTATGGTAATTGATAGTATATTATTAAAAAGCTTGCCACATGCGATGACGTAAAAGGTTGCTGAAATTTTAACGTTTCAGGGAATTTTTACAGAGTATGTCCTGCTAAAAGCAGGGCGACCGGTACCGCGATTTATAAAAAAAAATATGAAACACCCGGATGGGTTTATCGAGCGGTCCCGAGTCGTATGGAGACATACGAAAAAGGAGGTAATTAAATGGCAAACACTCAAAAAATAAGAATCAGGTTAAAAGCTTATGATCATCAATTAATTGATCAATCTGCGCAAAAAATCGTGGAAACAGCTAAAAGTACGGGAGCAACCGTAGCAGGCCCGATTCCTTTACCAACGGAAAAGGAAATTATCACAATACTTAGAGCAGTTCACAAGTATAAGGATTCCAGAGAGCAGTTTGAGCAAAGAACACACAAGAGATTGATTGACATAACGAATCCTACTCCAAAGACTGTAGATTCACTGATGAAATTGAATTTGCCCGCTGGAGTAGACATTGAAATCAAATTATAATAGTAAACGGCAAGTAGAGAAGACACACTCTGCTTAGAATGATTGCGCATGCAATCCGCTGTAAGATATCAGGAGGTGTAAAATGAAAGCAATTTTAGCAAAAAAATTAGGAATGACTCAAGTGTTCAATGAACAAGGAGAAATTATTCCGGTTACCGTTTTGGAATCCAAGGATATGGTTGTAGTTCAGAAAAAGACGGTTGAAAAAGACGGATACAATGCCATACAGGTAGGATTCGGAGACGTAAAAATAAAAAATGTTATTAAACCTAAGAAGGGTCATTTTGATAAAGCAAAAGTAGAGCCTAAAAGATTTTTGAGAGAATTTAGAGTAGATAACATTGACGATTATGAAGTTGGCCAGAAAATTGGCGTTGATATTTTCCAAGCCGGAGAAAAGGTAGATGTTACCGGAATTTCAAAAGGTAAGGGATTCCAGGGAAGCATTAAAAGACACGGTCATGCAAGAGGCGATATGAGCCATGGTTCCAAGTTCCACAGGTTAAGAGGTTCTTTGGGAGCTTCTACGGGAATGTCAAAGGTAGTTAAGGGAATGAAGGCTCACGGCCACATGGGAAATGAAAAAGTAACGGTATTAAACCTTGAAGTGGTAAGAGTAGATGCAGATAAGAATGTGATACTCGTAAAAGGTGCAGTGCCGGGACCTAAAAAAGGTTTGGTAAAAATCAGAGAAGCAGTTAGGAAATCTAAGTAGACTGCATGAAAGGAGGATTAACGATGCCAAAAGTAGCTCTTTATGATATAACAGGCAGCCAAATAGGTGACATTGAGTTAAGAGACGATATATTTGGTGTGGAAGTAAACAGACACGTAATGTATGAAGCTGTTAAGAATTATTTGGCTAATCAAAGACAAGGAACTCAGTCTGCCAAGACCAGAGGAGAAGTGAGAGGCGGCGGCAGGAAACCCTGGAGACAAAAAGGAACAGGCCGTGCAAGACAAGGAAGTATCAGAGCACCTCAATGGGTGGGCGGTGGAGTAGTATTTGCACCAAAACCGAGAGATTACAGCTACAAGCTTCCTAAGAAAATAAAAAGATTAGCCCTTAAATCAGCTTTGAGTTCAAAGGTAAAGGATAATGAAATTATCGTAGTCGACAGCTTGGTTCTTGACAGACCCAAGACTAAAGATATGGTTAAGGTATTGTCAAATCTTAAAGCCGGTAAGAAAACATTAATAGTTATACCTGAAAGAGATGAGAATGTAATATTAGCATCAAGAAATATTCCGGGTGTAAAAACGGCATATGTAAATACAATCAACGTATACGACATATTAAACTGTGATTCATTCCTGATAACCAGGGAAGCAGTAAATAAGGTGGAGGAGGTGTACGCATAATGCGCGATCCACACGATATAATCATAAGACCTATTGTAACAGAAGCAAGCATGAATGCCATGGCAGAAAAGAAATACACTTTTGTTGTAGATAAAAAATCAAACAAAACAGAAATCAAGAATGCTGTGGAAAAAATCTTCGGTGTTAAGGTAGCAAGTGTGAACACTATGAACATGACCGGCAAGAAAAAGAGAATGGGTATGACCGTTGGAAAGAGGCCGGACTGGAAAAAGGCCATTGTTACATTAACAGAGGATAGCAAAACAATAGAATTCTTTGAGGGAATTTAAGGTTTCGATTTAGCAGATGAATTATTGATATTTAAAGAAGGAGGAAAATCTCATGGGTATTAGAAAATACAGACCGACCTCTCCTGGGTTGAGGCAGATGACTGTTTCAACATTTGAAGAAATAACGAGTGATAAACCTGAGAAATCTCTTTTAGCTCCGTTGAAAAGCAAGGCAGGAAGAAATGCGCACGGTAGAATTACGGTTCGTCACAGGGGCGGCGGAGAAAAAAGAAAATATAGAATTATAGATTTTAAAAGGGATAAAGACGGAGTTCCGGGAAAAGTTGCATCAATAGAGTATGATCCAAACAGAAGCGCATACATTGCACTTATAAATTATGTTGACGGAGAAAAAAGATATATCATAGCTCCGTATAAACTGCAGGTTGGAGATACCATCGTTTCAGGCGAGAATGTTGACATTAAGATTGGAAATGCACTCCCTGTAAGGAATATTCCGGTTGGTACCTTGATTCACAATATCGAGTTAAAACCGGGCAAGGGAGGACAAATGGTGCGTTCGGCAGGAAATTCTGCCCAGCTTATGGCAAAGGAAGGCAAGTACGCACAGGTTAGACTCCCCAGCGGCGAAGTAAGAATGATCAGCATGGACTGCAGGGCAACAATCGGTCAGGTTGGAAATATCGACCACGAGAACATAACCATAGGCAAAGCCGGAAGAAAGAGACACATGGGAATCAGACCTACGGTAAGAGGTTCGGTAATGAATCCTAACGATCACCCGCATGGTGGTGGAGAAGGAAGAGCTCCGATAGGAAGACCGTCACCGGTTACACCTTGGGGTAAACCGACATTGGGATATAAGACTCGTAAGAAAAACAAGAAGTCTGATAGCATGATAGTTAGCAGAAGAAGCAAGAACTAAGCAGGTTTGAAAGGAGGAAATGGTGAATGGGTAGATCGCTTAAGAAAGGACCTTATTGCGAACCAAGTCTTATGAAAAAGATTGTGGAAATGAATGAAGCAAATACCAAAAAGGTAATAAAAACTTGGTCAAGAAGATCGACAATATTCCCCGAAATGGTTGGCCATACATTAGCCATACACGATGGCAGAAAGCACGTTCCTGTATATATAACTGAAGACATGGTTGGACACAAGCTGGGTGAATTTGCTCCGACAAGAACATACAGGGGACATGACAAGTCCGACAAGACTTCCAAAGTTAAATAAGAAGGGAGGCAGCTTAATGGAAGCTAGAGCAGTTGCTAAATATATACGAATATCACCAAGAAAGATGAAATTCGTATGTGACATGGTAAGAGGCAAGCATGTTGACGAAGCATTGGCAATTCTGAAATTCCATCCCGGCAAGGGAGCAAAAATTTTGGAGAAGGTGGTTAAATCTGCCGTAGCTAACGCTGAAAACAACTTTGATATGGATAGAGATAAATTATATGTTTCAAATGCCTATGCAAATCAGGGGCCAACTCTGAAAAGATGGAGACCAAGAGCAAAGGGTGCAGCATATAAAATATTGAAAAGAAGCAGCCACGTTGGTGTAGTTGTAAAAGAAAGAGATTAGCAAAGGCAAAGGAGGTAAAAAATGGGTCAAAAGGTAAACCCTCATGGACTAAGAGTTGGTATAATCAATGATTGGGACTCAAAGTGGTATGCAGATAAAAAGAGTTTCGGTGATAATTTAATAGAAGACTATAAGATTCGTGAATATATAAAAAAGGAACACTTTCAGGCAGGTATTGCAAAAATCGAAATCGAAAGATTTGCAAGCCGTGTTAAGGTGAGCGTATTTACGGCAAAGCCGGGTATGATAATCGGCAAGGGCGGTACCGGCGTTGATGTTCTGAAAAACAACATAGAAAAAATAACAGGCAAGACTGTAATAATCAATGTGGAAGAAGTTAAAGTGCCTGAATTGAACGGACAATTAGTCGCAGAAAATATCGCATCCCAGCTTGAGAAGCGTATATCATTCAGAAGAGCTATGAAACAGGCGATGCAAAGAACCATGAAGATGGGCGCAAAGGGAATTAAAACAAGCGTATCCGGAAGGTTGAACGGAGCCGATATGGCAAGAACCGAAGGATATTCGGAAGGAAAAATTCCTCTTCAAACTTTGAGATCAGACATAAGTTACGGTTTTGCTGAAGCAGATACCACATTCGGAAAGATCGGTGTTAAGGTTTGGATATGCAGGGGCGAAATTTTAAGAAAACCCGGATCATTATTATCTGATTATCAAGAGCCCACTAGAGCGCTTAACGATAGCAGAGACGGTAAAAAGAAAAGAAGAACTAATGTTAAGAAAGACAAAAAGCAATAAGTCCTTGAAGGAAGGAGGAAACGATTATGTTAATGCCTAAGAGAGTAAAACGCCGTAAACAACAGAGAGGAAGAATGACAGGAATTGCAACCAGAGGCAATACCATCACCTACGGCGAATATGGTCTGCAGGCAATTGAGCCAGCTTGGATAACATCAAACCAAATCGAAGCTGCCAGAAGAGCAATGACAAGGTCAGTTAAGAGAGGCGGCCAAATTTGGATTAAAATATTTCCGGATAAACCGGTGACTAAGAAACCAGCCGAAACACGTATGGGTAAAGGTAAGGGTTCACCAGAATATTGGGTAGCAGTAGTGAAACCGGGCAGAATTTTATTTGAAATGTCAGGAGTTTCCGAAGATGTTGCCAGGGAAGCAATGAGACTTGCCAGCCACAAATTGCCTGTAAAATGCAAATTTGTTGCTAAGGAAACGGCAGCAGAAAAGGATGGTGAAGCAAATGAAAGCTAAGGAATTAAGAAGTAAATCAATTGATGAATTGAACAAGACTATGGCGGATTTGAAGACGGAACTCTTCAATTTAAGATTTCAGCTTGCAACGGGGGAACTTGATAACCCTATGAGAATAAATAAAGTTAAGAAAGATATTGCACGTATAAAAACCGTGATTCGCGAGCGCGAGTTGAATATAAACGTGGAATAACAGAAAGGAGGATTTACTTTGGAAAGAGGCAACAGGAAAGTAAGAATCGGTAAAGTTGTAAGTGATAAAATGGATAAGACGATAGTAGTTGCTACTGAAAAGCTTGTGGCACATCCTCTTTATAAAAAACAGATTAAAACAACTAAAAAATATAAAGTACATGATGAAGAGAACCAGTGTCAAGTAGGTGATACGGTTAAAATAATGGAAACCAGACCCTTGTCAAAGGAAAAACGATGGAGATTGGTTGAAATAATAGAAAAGGCTAAATAACCCCATAGACACTTGAAGGGAGGTAAAAACATGATACAAGCAGAGTCAAGACTAAGAATCGCAGACAATTCAGGAGCTAAGGAAGCGCTTGTTATAAGAGTATTAGGCGGTTCAGTTGTTAAATACGGAAATATTGGCGATATAGTTGTATGTACGGTTAAATCCGCAACACCCGGTGGAGTTGTTAAGAAGGGTGATGTGGTTAAAGCAGTAATAGTAAGAACCAAGAAAGGCATGAGAAGAAAAGACGGAACCTATATCAGGTTTGACGAAAATGCCGCAGTTATAATAAAAGATGATAAGACACCCGTAGGGACACGTATATTCGGACCTATAACAAGAGAATTAAGAGACGGGAAATTTATGAAGATTATCTCACTGGCACCGGAAGTACTTTAATAGGAGGTGTATAAAGATGCACGTAAAAAAGGGCGACAAAGTAGTAGTTATAGCAGGCAGCGACAAGGGTAAAATTGGAAAGATTCTTGTAAACATGCCCAAGGAAAAAAGGGTTGTGGTTGAAAATGTCAATATGCAGACAAAACATCAGAAACAGACTAAAGAAATGCAACAGGCAGGAATTATATCCAAAGAAGGACCAATAAGCTCCTCAAATGTTATGCTGTATTGCGATAAATGCAAATCAGGAGTGAGAACTCAGATAAAAATAGAAAACGGTAAAAAAGTCAGAGCATGTAAAAAATGCGGTACGGTTTTATGATAATGCCGGAAGGGAGGTACAAATATGGCCAGATTAAGAGACGCATATAAGGAATATGTAGTACCGGCTATGATGGAAAAGTTTCAGTATAAAAGCATCATGCAGGTGCCGAAAATAGAAAAGATTATTTTAAATATGGGCGTTGGCGATGCAAAGGAAAATTCAAAGTTTTTGGACAATGCCGTGGAAGAAATGACATTGATTGCAGGTCAAAAGCCTGTTGTAACCAGAGCAAAAAAATCAATATCCAACTTTAAAGTAAGACAAGGAATGCCGGTAGGTTGCAAGGTTACTTTGAGAGGAGACCGCATGTACGAATTCTTCGATAAGTTAGTCAACATTGCATTACCAAGAGTAAGAGACTTCAGAGGTGTATCTAAGACAGCTTTTGACGGCAGGGGAAACTACGCTCTGGGAATTAAGGAACAGTTGATTTTTCCTGAGATAAATTATGATAAAATCGAAAAAATCAGAGGTATGGATATAATCATCACAACTACGGCTAATACTGACGAAGAAGCCCTTGAGCTTTTAAGCTTGCTGGGCATGCCTTTTAGAAAGTAAGGAGGGAAAGGAATGGCAAAAACATCTCTAAAGATTAAACAAAGCAGAAAACAGAAGTTTTCAACAAGAGAATATACAAGATGCAAAATTTGCGGAAGACCTCATGCTTATCTAAGAAAATATGGTATATGCCGTATATGCTTTAGAGAATTAGCTTACAAGGGTCAGATACCTGGCGTCAAGAAAGCCAGCTGGTAAAATTTAGAAGAAGGAGGTTACTTACATGGTAATGACAGATCCTATCGCAGATATGCTAACAAGAATAAGAAATGCCAATCATGCAAAACATGAATTTGTTGATATACCGGCTTCAAAGATTAAGAAGGAAATAGCTAATATCTTGTTGGAAGAAGGATATATTAAGGGCTTTGATGTTATAGATGACGGGAAGCAAGGTATTATAAGGATCGAACTTAAATACCAGCAGAACAAGGAAAGAGTGATTACCGGGATTAAAAGAATTTCTAAACCGGGACTCAGAGTTTATGTCGGCAAAGAAGATACACCTAAGGTTTTGGGTGGCTTGGGCATAGCTATACTTTCCACATCAAAAGGAATCTTAACAGATAAAAAAGCAAGAAAACAGGGAGTTGGCGGAGAAGTAATCTGCTACGTATGGTAAAATAACGAATAGGAGGTGCCGATATGTCAAGAATAGGGATAAAACCTGTAACTATACCTGCAAATGTTGAAGTTAAAGTAGACGGGAACAATTATGTCGTTGTTAAGGGCCCCAAGGGACAGCTTGAAAAGCAGTTGCCAAAGCTCGTTAACATAGAAGTGGAAGGAAATACAGTTAAAGTTTCAAGAGACTCAGATGAAAAAGAATACAGGTCACTTCACGGACTTACAAGAACTTTAATCAACAACATGGTTGTAGGTGTTACGGAAGGATACCAAAAAACCCTTGAAATTGTTGGTGTTGGATACAGAGCACAAAAACAAGGGAATAAATTGCTTTTATTCTTAGGTCTCTCCCATCCCGTTGAAATGGAAGATCCTAAGGGAATTGAAACAGTAGTTGACGGTACGAACAAGATTATCGTTAAAGGTATAGATAAACAACAAGTAGGAAATTATGCAGCCGTTATCAGAGACTGGAGAAAACCTGAACCTTACAAGGGTAAAGGAATCAAGTACATTGACGAGGTTGTAAGACGTAAGGCCGGAAAGACCGGTAAATAGCAGAGAAAGGAGTGAGTGTATTGCTTAAAAAGGTTGATAAGAATCAAAAGAGGATTATAAGACACAATAGAATAAGAAATAAAATCACAGGTACTCCTGAAAGACCTAGATTGAATATATTTAAAAGTTCTAAGCACATATACGCTCAGGTTATTGACGATGTTACCGGCACAACTTTAGTCAGTGCTTCAACCTTAGACAAAGAGTTAAGAGATAAGGTAGCTAATTTGACTAAACAGGAAGCAGCAAAGTTAGTCGGTAAAACTGTAGGAGAAAGAGCGAAAGAAAAAGATATAAATGCTGTTGTTTTTGACAGAGGCGGTTATTTATATCACGGAAGAGTAAAGCTTCTTGCAGAAGGAGCCAGAGAAAGCGGACTTGAATTTTAAATAAGGAGGTTAGTCATGGAGCAACGTGGGCGTATAGATGCAAGCCAATTGGATATAAAAGAAAAAGTTATCAGCATCAACCGTGTTACTAAGGTTGTTAAGGGCGGCAGGAACTTCCGTTTCAGCGTGTTGGTTGCTGTTGGTGACGAAAATGGTCATGTGGGAGTAGGAATGGCTAAGGCTGTTGAAATTCCTGATGCCATCAGAAAAGCAATCCAAGATGCCAAGAAGAATATGATTAAAGTGCCACTGAGAGATACAACAGTGCCGCATGAGATAATTGGAAGATATGGTGCAGGCAAAGTTCTCATTAAACCGGCAAAGGAAGGTACAGGAATTATAGCAGGCGGACCGGTTCGTGCAGTGATGGAACTTGCAGGCATTAGAGATATCAGAACAAAATCATTGGGGTCCAATAACCCGAGAAACGTGGTTAATGCAACGATGGAAGCCCTGAAATCCCTCAAGAGCCCTGAAGAAGTAGCAAGAGTAAGAGGGAAAGCAGTGGAAGAAATCTTAGGTTAAGAGGTGATAATGATGGCAACGATTAAAATAAAGCAAACCAAAAGCTCGATCGGAAGAAAACCAAACCATATAAAAATCATAAAAGCTTTAGGTTTGAAAAGAATAGGCCATGTAGTTGAAAAGGAAGATACTCCTCAAATCAGAGGAATGATTAACAAGGTTGATTATATGGTAGAGGTTATTGAATAACTACAAGGAGGTGTTTAAAATGAAACTTCACGAGTTAAAACCCAATCCCGGCAGTACTAAAAACAGAAAAAGATTAGGGAGAGGTACGGCTTCAGGACAGGGAAAGACAGCAGGCAGAGGTTCGAAAGGTCAAGGCTCCCGTTCAGGCGGATTAAAGGGACCGGGATTTGAAGGCGGAAACATACCTCTTTACAGGAAACTTCCAAAGAGAGGATTCACAAATATTTTCGCAACTCAGTATGCTGAGTTGAATGTCGAAGTTTTGAATCAATTTGATGATGGAACGGAAATTACTCCGGAGCTTCTTAAATCAGTGGGGATATTAAAAAAACAACTTGACGGAGTGAAAATTCTTGGAAATGGCGAACTAGAAAAGAAGCTTACGGTTAAGGCTCATAAATTCAGTAAATCAGCCGTGGAAAAGATTGAAGCTGCCGGCGGTAAAGCTGAGGTGATTTAGTTGTTTGAAACTTTAAAGAATGCTTGGAAAATCCCTGATTTAAGAAAGAGAATATTATTTACCCTATTAATGCTGGTAATATACAGATTAGGTGCCATGATTCCGGTTCCGGGTATTGACAGAGCAGTTGTTGAAAGCATGTTTCAAGGAACCGCAGGAGGTCTTTTGGACTTCTTCAACATGATGAGCGGCGGCGCTTTCAAAGATTTTACAATATTTGCATTAAATATATATCCATATATTACTTCTTCAATTATTCTTCAGTTACTGACCATTGCCATTCCAAAATTAGAGGAAATATTCAAGGCTGAAGACGGAAGAAAAAAGATGGCTCAATGGACCAGGTACATTACTGTTGCACTGGCATTGATTCAAGCTACAGCTTACAGTATAGGATTCTTCAATTCAGCCATCATTGAAAAAAGCTTTTTATCAATATTCTCGGTAATTATAGTTTTAACGGCAGGAACAGCATTCCTGATGTGGCTGGGTGAGCTGATTACGGAAAAAGGCATCGGAAACGGTATATCATTAATCATCATGATAGGTATAGTATCCCAGTATCCCAGAGACTTCGGAACCATGTTTTATCAGGCCCAGGCAGGGATGGTTAATATATTGGAAATAATAATATTCCTGATATTTGCTTTCTTCATAATAGTAGGAGTGATAGCTATTCAACAGGGAGAAAGGAAAATACCCGTTCAGTATGCCAAGAGGGTTGTGGGAAGGAAAATGTACGGCGGACAAAGCACCCACATTCCATTAAAAGTGTTAATGGCAGGAGTTATGCCCGTAATATTCTCTTCAACAATCCTGGCGATACCGCAGACATTGGCATTCTTCTTCCCTAATATGGCAACAGGAGTTCAAACGTATTTCTCCGTAGCAGGGAGTCCGGGAATATATATTTACACAACATTGAATATATTGCTGATTATATTCTTCACTTATTTCTATACTGCAGTACAGTTCAATCCATTCGAGTATTCAAATACCCTTAAGGAAAACGGAGGATTCATACCGGGAATAAGACCGGGAAGGCCTACTGCAGAATACTTGAATAAAGTATTGAACAGGATTACAATAGCAGGAGCAATTGCCCTTGCAATCATTGCAACAATACCAACATTGGTATTCTCATTTACGAATTTGAACATCAATTTTGGAGGAACCTCGCTTTTGATAGTTACAGGTGTTGCACTTGAAACTATGAAACAAATAGAAGCCCAGATGATAATGAGACATTACAAGGGATTTTTAAAGTAGAAAAGAGGTAAGGAAAATGAGAGCAATTTTATTGGGACCTCCGGGAGCCGGTAAGGGAACTCAAGCAGAAACAATTGTAAAAGAATTTTCAATACCGCATATATCTACGGGAGATATTTTCAGAAAGAATATAAAAGAAGGAACTCCTTTAGGAAAGAAAGCCATGGAATACATGGACCAGGGCAAATTAGTTCCTGATGACTTGACGGTTGAACTGGTAAAAGACAGGTTGCTTGAGGATGACTGCAAGAACGGGTTTTTGCTGGACGGATTTCCAAGAACAATCTACCAGGCGGATGCCTTGGAGGACTTTTTAAAAGAAATCGGGCAAAGTCTGGATTATGTAATAAATATAAGCGTAAGAAAAGAGCTTTTAATTGAAAGAGCTGTAGGCAGAAGACTTTGCAAAAACTGCGGCCAGGCATACCACATGTCATTCAACAAACCTTCTAAAGAAGGAGTATGCGACAAGTGCGGGGGAGAGCTCATCCAGCGTAAGGATGACACAAAAGAAACGGTAGAAAACAGGATTAATGTTTACCGGGAGCAAACAGAACCACTTATTGATTATTACACAAAAAAAGGTATAATAGTCAATATAGACGGTGAAAAGCCCATAGCACAAGTCAGCCAGGACATAATTGCCGCCCTGAGGAAATAGTATGATTATTCTCAAGACAAGAAGAGAAATTGAAATAATGAGAAAAGCCGGTCGTTTGGTAGCCGAGTCCCATGAATTGGTGAGAAGGCATATTAAACCCGGTGTCACAACCAAGGAGCTTGACCGGTTGGTTGAAGAATTCTTGAGATCTCGAAATGCCATTCCTACATTTAAAGGTTACAACGGATTTCCGTTTTCCATATGTACTTCAATCAATGAAGAGGTAGTGCACGGATTCCCTTCCGACAGGGAACTGAAGGAAGGCGATATAGTAAGTGTAGATATTGGCGCAACATTTGAAGGATATGTGGGTGACAGCGCAAAGACCTATTTGGTCGGAGAAGTTGATGAAGAAAAGAAGCATTTGGTTGAAGCAACCAGGCAAAGCTTTTATGAAGGCATCAAGTTTGCCAGGACCACATACCGCCTGTCCGATATATCACATGCAATTCAGGCATATGCTGAGTCTAAGGGTTTGTCGGTAGTGAGAGATTTTGTAGGGCACGGAATAGGGAAAAATATGCATGAAGAACCGCAAGTACCTAATTTCGGAAAACCCGGCAAGGGACCGCGGCTGCAGGAAGGAATGGTCCTTGCTATCGAGCCCATGATAAATGCAGGAACATATAATGTGAGGATTCTGGAAAATAACTGGACAGTGGTTACTGTTGACGGCAAGCCATCCGCTCACTATGAACATACGGTAGCTATAACAGACGGTGAGCCGGAATTGTTAACTATTCTATAGGGGTGAGCACGTGGAATCAACAAGAGATTTGAGAATCGGTCAAATAGTAAAATCTAAAGCCGGCAGGGATAAGGGAAGAGTATTTCTCATATGCCGGATAATAGACGAGCAATATGTGTTGGTATGTGACGGGGATTTAAGGAAATTAAATAATCCCAAGAAAAAGAAAGTGAAGCATTTAATGATTTATAATACAGTGTTGACGGAATTTGCTGAAAGGTTGCAGAGCAACGAAAATTTAGATGATGCATATGTAAGAAAACTATTGGAGCCATATGTATCCAAAGAAGTGGAGGTTGAGTGATCAATGTCCAAGAAAGATGTAATAGAAGTCGAAGGCAAAGTCTTAGAAGCGCTTCCAAATGCAATGTTCACAGTAGAGCTTCAGAACGGGCACCAGATTTTAGCACATATTTCTGGGAAACTGAGGATGAACTACATCAAGATTCTTCCCGGTGACACAGTAGCTGTTGAATTATCACCATATGATTTAACAAGGGGAAGAATAACATGGAGGAAAAAATAAGGAGGGATTACAGTGAAAGTAAGACCATCAGTAAAACAATTATGTGAAAAATGCAAGATTATCAGACGAAAAGGAAAAGTTATGGTAATTTGCGAAAATCCAAGACACAAACAGAAACAAGGATAAGGAATATATGAAAAAATTATGTACTACTAAGGTAGGAGGTGTAGCTTAATGGCCAGAATCGCCGGTGTTGATTTGCCCAGAGATAAGAGAGTTGAAATCGGTTTAACATACATTTATGGAATAGGCAGACCAACTTCTAACAAAATTTTAAAAGCGACAGGCATCAACCCTGATACAAGGGTTAAGGATCTTACGGAAGATGAAATCCAAAAATTAAGAGCTGAAATAGATAAGTATCCCGTAGAAGGGGATGCGAGACGTGAAATAGCGTTGAATATCAAGAGATTGAAAGAAATCAACTGCTACAGGGGAATCAGGCATAAAAAAGGATTGCCGGTAAGAGGACAAAACACTAAGAATAATGCAAGAACAAGAAAAGGTCCTAAGAGAGTATCAGGGAAAAAACCTAAAAAATAAAAGGAGGGACTTAAGTGGCAGCTAAAAAACAAAAAACTACAAGAGTAAGAAAAAGAGAACGTAAAAACATTGAAAAAGGCCAGGCACATATTAAGTCTACCTTTAACAATACAATTGTTACTCTTACCGACTTGCAGGGAAATGCAATTTCATGGGCAAGTTCGGGGCAAATAGGTTTTAAGGGTTCAAGAAAATCTACGCCATACGCAGCAAGCATGGTTGCTGAAGAAGCAGCAAAAAAAGCCATGGAGCATGGACTTAAAACAGTAGAGGTATATGTTAAAGGACCGGGCTCAGGAAGAGAAGCAGCAATAAGGTCACTGCAGGCAGCCGGGCTTGAGGTTAGTTTGATAAAGGACGTTACTCCCATACCCCACAACGGTTGCAGACCGCCAAAACGCAGAAGAGTATAATGGAAACGAGGTGAAAAGATGGCAAGATATACCGGGCCTGTATGCAGAATATGCAGAAGAGAAGGTTTAAAGTTATATTTAAAAGGTGACAGGTGTTATACTGACAAATGCTCAATAGGCAGGAGAAATTATGCTCCGGGACAGCATGGTCAGAATAACAAGAAACTTACAAACTACGGTACTCAGTTAAGAGAAAAACAAAAGGTTAGAAAATATTACGGAGTTTTGGAAGATCAATTTAAAGAATATTACAACATAGCAGAAAAAATGTCCGGAAAAACAGGCGATAACCTGTTAAAACTGTTAGAGCTCAGACTTGACAATGTCGTTTACAGATTAGGCTTCGCAAGTTCCAGACCTGAAGCAAGACAATTAGTGGTTCACGGTCATTTTACCGTAAACGGCAAGAAGGCTGATATCCCGTCAATGATCTTAAAAGTCGGTGATGAGATAAAGGTTAAGGAAAAAAGCCAAAGTTCCGATAAATTTAAAGCTTTGGCAGAAAATCACAGGAATACCGCGCCCCAGTGGCTGCAGGTTGAACCTGAGAATTTCACAGGCAGAATAATAGCCGAGCCTACTAAAGATGATATTGAAATACCAATAGAAGAGTATATGATTGTCGAGTTCTACTCCAAGTAATAGCTAATAGGAATTATTACCCTCGACAAACAAAAAATTAAGGAGGGTTGGGATGATAGAAATAGAAAAACCTAATATTACTTTAATTGAAAAAAGTGACGATAACACTTACGGCAAAATTGTGGTTGAGCCGTTGGAAAGAGGCTATGGGACAACAATCGGCAATTCATTGAGAAGAATACTTCTATCTTCGTTACCGGGGGCAGCTGTTACTTCGATTAACATTCAGGGAGTGTTGCATGAGTTTTCAACGATTCCGGGCGTTAGAGAAGATGTAACGGAAATAATTCTTAACATTAAGAACTTAGCCGCTAAAATGAATGTGCCGGGACCTGTGCAGCTCTTAATAGACGCGAAAGGTCCTAAAGAAGTCACTGCAGCTGACATAATTACAGGCGGAGATGTGGAGATAGTTAACGAAGATCTTCATATCGCAACCCTTGAAGAAGGCGCTGAGCTCATTATCGAAATGGAAATGGAGCAGGGCAGAGGTTATGTGACAGCTGAAAGAAACAAGAAAGACAACCAGGCAATCGGAGTTATTCCCATCGACTCTATCTATACACCCGTAAAAAAGGTAAACTTTACGGTTGAAGATACCAGGGTGGGAAACAGGACGGATTTCGACAAGCTTACTCTTGAGGTCTGGACTAACGGCACAATAGAGCCTGAAGAAGCAGTTTCTTTAGGTGCAAAAATATTGAATGAACATCTCAACCTGTTCATATCGTTGACAGAGCATGTTAATGATGTGGAAATAATGGTTGAAAAAGAAGAAGATGAAAAAGAAAAAGTATTGGAAATGACAATAGAAGAACTTGATTTATCGGTTAGGTCTTACAATTGTCTGAAGAGGGCAGGAATAAACACTGTCGAGGAACTTACTTACAAGACCGAAGAAGATATGATGAAGGTTAGAAACTTAGGAAAGAAATCTTTGGATGAAGTATCTAAGAAACTTGCAGAATTAGGATTGTCTCTGAGAAAAAACGATAATTAGCTTTAAAGGAGGACTAAATGGGAAGTCACAGAAAGCTTGGGTTCAAATCTGACCATAGAGTGGCTATGCTTCGTAACATGACTGCTGACCTCATCATGTACGGCAGGATAAGGACAACAGTTACAAGAGCCAAAGAGCTCAGAAGAGTAGCAGAAAGAATCATCACTCTTGGAAAAAGAGGAGACCTGCACGCAAGACGTCAAGCATTGGCTTACTTATACGACAAAGAAGCCGTATATAAGCTATTTGAAGAAGTTGCTCCTAAATATAAGGATAGAAACGGTGGATACACCAGAATTCTGAGATTAGGCCCCAGAAGAGGGGATGGAGCAGAAATGGCGATAATCGAATTAGTTTAATAAGTTGTGATCCTGAGCGTAAGCTAAGGATCTCAATTGCCTGGGGGCGGTTCTTTCCAAAAGAACCGTCCTTAAATTCATTTTTGCCTTATTATTTTTTAAATTGAAATTTAATGTTGTAAAATAGCGTGAATGATGGTATTATTCTTATGCGTGTTTAAAACGTTAAAATTCTAATATCAGGTGAAGAATGAAGGAATACATAATTAAAATAGACAAGGTAAAATATAAATACGAAAAGAATACCGATTATGCGGTCAACGGTGTTTCTCTCAATATTAAAGAAGGGGAATTCACCGCCATTATAGGCCGGAACGGTTCAGGAAAATCAACTTTGGCCAAACTGATAAATTCAATTTTGCTCCCCACGGAAGGGAAGATTTATGTTAAAGGAATGGATACATCCGATGATACCAAGCTTTGGGATATTAGGCAAACAGCCGGCATGGTTTTTCAAAATCCCGACAACCAGTTGGTGGCAACCATAGTTGAGGAAGATATAGCTTTCGGCCCTGAAAACTTAGGCGTCGAGCCTGAAGAAATCAGAAGAAGAGTTGACGAAGCTTTAAATACCGTAGGCATGTATGAATTCAGAAAAAGACCGCCACATTTATTATCAGGCGGACAAAAACAAAGAATTGCCATAGCAGGTGTCCTGGCGCTGAATTCGGAATGCATAATATTGGATGAGCCTACTGCCATGTTGGACCCTTCCGGCAGGAAGGAAGTCATGGAAACATTGAAGAAGTTAAATGCTGAGGGCAAAACGATACTTCTTATCACACATTTCATGGATGAAGCCGTACAAGCAGACAGGGTCATAGTCATGGATAAAGGATATATAAAATTGGACGGAACGCCCAAGGAAGTATTCAGAAATATTGATGAAATAAAAAAGTACGGCCTGGATGTTCCCCAGGTAACGGAACTGACTCAGGAGCTTATTAAGGAAGGACTTGATCTGCCTCCTGATATAATAGAAGTAAAGGAATTGGTGGATTTATTATGCCGATAAGAGCTGAAAATATAAAATATGTATACAGTGAAGGCACTCCCTTCAGGACCCTGGCCTTAGACGGAATCAACGTCAGAATCGACAGGGGAGAATTTGTAGGACTGATAGGGCACACCGGGTCAGGCAAGTCGACATTGATACAGCTATTTAACGGTCTTGAACCTGCAACCGAAGGAAAAGTGGAAGTTGACGGTACCCAAGTTGGTGAAGACAAGAAAAAATTAAAGCTGATAAGGCAAAAAGTGGGCCTGGTGTTTCAATACCCGGAGTACCAGCTTTTTGAAGAGACAGTGGAAAAGGACGTAGCCTTCGGCCCGATAAACTTGGGACTTACCCGGGAAGAAACAGACCATAGGGTAAAAGAAGCCCTGGAATTAGTAGGTTTTAACTATAAGAAAATTAAGGATGCATCCCCCTTTGAGCTGTCGGGAGGACAAAAGAGAAGGGTTGCAATTGCAGGGGTCCTTGCAATGAAACCGGATTACCTTATTTTGGATGAGCCTACGGCAGGTCTGGACCCGGCAGGCAGGAATGAAATCCTGGGCCAGGTAAAGAAATTGCATGAAGTATCGGAAGTTTCCGTTATTTTGGTATCTCACAGCATGGAGGATATTGCAAAGTTAGTTGACAGGGTTATAGTCCTCTACAGGGGAAAAGTCCATATGCAGGGTACTCCCAAAGATATATATTCCAAAGCCGATGAACTGGAAAGGATTGGTCTTGGAATTCCGCAGATAGCTTCCATTGTAAGGGACCTGAGAAATAGGGGATTCAACATTAAACAGGATATACTCACGGTTGAAGAAGCAAAAGAAGAAATCTTAAAGGAAGTGAGGAGAAGAAATGTTTAGAAATTTAACCATAGGACAGCATTATCCCGTTGATTCTCCCGTCCACAGCCTTGATCCCAGGCTAAAGATTGTATTTACCATTATTTTTATTATATCCTTGTTTTTGATTGAAAGCTTCTTGGGATTCCTGATTGTAGCTGTATTTTTGACCGTGGTAATAACTATTTCGAAGGTACCCCTAAAATTTGTCATAAAGGGCTTAAGGCCGATTTTATTCATCATACTGGTTACTTTTTTAATCAACCTTTTGATGACGCCGGGAAGGGTTATTTTTACTTTAGGCTTTATAAAGATTACGGAGGAAGGCTTGAGGCAGGCAGGCTTCATGGCTGTTAGACTGACCCTCCTGATAATGGGAACATCTCTCTTGACTCTTACTACTTCTCCCATTTTATTGACTGACGGTATAGAGGCACTCTTAAAACCCTTCAGCAGATTCGGGCTTCCTGCCCATGAACTGGCAATGATGATGACCATAGCCCTGCGCTTTATCCCCACCCTTATGGAAGAGACGGAAAAGATTATGAAGGCTCAGAAATCAAGAGGGGCGGATTTTGAAAGCGGTAATATAGTAAGCAGGGCCAAAAACCTGGTTCCTCTTTTGGTTCCCCTTTTCATAAGCGCCTTCAGGCGGGCCGACGAATTGGCAATGGCAATGGAAGCCAGGTGCTATCGCGGGGGAGTTAACAGGACAAGAATGAGGCAAATGAAAATAACAAGGGGCGATTATGCCGCAGCTTTTATTTTCACTGTTTATATTGCGGCCATAATAATGTTTAGAATATGGTAAGAAATATTAAGCTTATAATTGCCTATGACGGCACCGCTTATCACGGGTGGCAAAGCCAGTTAAACAAGCCTACGATTCAAGAAACCATAGAAAAGGCATTATATACCGTAATGAAGCAAAAAATCGATTTAACGGGCTCAGGAAGGACGGATGCAGGGGTTCACGCCCTGGGACAGGTGGCTAATTTCAAGGCTGACACCAATATTCCGGAGAATAAGATAAAGATTGCACTCAACGCCAACCTGCCTCCCGACATCAGGATATTAGAGTCCGTGGATGTTGACATGGATTTTAACGCCAGGTATGATGCTCATGACAAGACATACATGTACCAAATATACAACGACAGGGTTCTTAATCCCTTCTATGCAAGGTATTCATGTTTTGTACCCCGGGTCTTAAACATAGATAAGATGGAGGAAGCCCTTAAAATGATCTTGGGTACCCATGATTTCAAAGCTTTTATGGCTTCCGGCTCAAATGTGAAAACAACCGTAAGAACCATACTTGAGGCAAGGCTGGAAAGGGAAGGAAGTCTTATAAGGCTTTATGTCAAAGGTGACGGGTTTTTGTACAACATGGTCAGAATTATTGCAGGAACCCTTATAGATATAGGCAAGGGCTTGAAGGATGCCTCCTGTATTGAAAGAGCCCTTAAGGACAAGGACAGGAGGGACTTGGGGCAGACAGCCCCGCCCCAGGGATTGTTTTTAATGAAGGTGAACTATAACAAGTAAGCCGCTGCTTAAGAAAAATGAAGGAGCGGTTTTTTTATGGATTTTTATTACAGAATCGACATATTTTTCAGGAATTCTCTTATACAAATAAATATAATGAACTAAATATTACTTGCCTAGGAGGAGTGTACAAAGCTACCGGATGACAAGAGAAACCTGTCCGGTTACGGGGATATGTTGAAATATGAAAAAGGGGAAAAAGAATCACTGAATTTGTGCATTTCGTATAGGACAATATCACTTATAGTATTGACCTTAGTATATGTTTTGATATGGAATAAAAACATTACATCTTCAAAAGTATTTATTATTATCGGAATGCTTATGTCCGGTACTGCAGGAATATATTTGTATAAAAATAATTATCCGGACAACAATAAATTAATCATTGTCACCATAATAATGGAGTGTTTGGCCTACAGTATTTTTATAATTTTATCGGGGGGATTTGCCAGCCCTTACCTTTGGTATTTCATCAATATACTGATGGTAATCATGGCATTAAAGCCCTTTGGCAGGTATTCGAAAACAATATCAGCAGGTTTAATGGTCTTAATGCTCATATCAGTGCTTATACAAAAAAGAATCGGTATCCCAAATAACCCTGCCTCTTTTCAATATTCGGACATAAACACAGGCATAGCTTTTGTGCTTGTGTACCTTGGTTTTTATCTCTTATTGGAAAGCAACGATAAACTGCTGCAAGGCAGGGCAGATCTGCTGGAGTCCAAAAAACGCAGCGAGCGTGCTTTGCAGCATACCATGAATGTTTATGATGCCTTGAACCTGTTCAGCCTGTCAGACCCCCAAAAGGTAATGGATGAGCTGAACTCGACCCTGTTCAGAACAATTGCCAGGAAGGGATGCGCCATCTTTAAGGTGAATTCTTTATACGAAATAGGCTTATGTTCAAGTGAAGGCATCATAGAAGACCATGTAAGCAATATGGCTGAATTTATTTTAAAAACTATTAAATTCAAGGAAAATGGTTCCTTGCCCGGGGACATGAACATAGGGGATGACCTTTATAAGATTGAGTATATAAGGGATTCATCCAACATATTGGCAATATTGTTTATTTCAGGGACAGAAGAAGAAGGTGACGAGCATTACCGGATGGAGTACAGGTTTTACCTGCATTTTGCAAAGGTGATAATGCAGGAACTGGATATACAGGCAATGATTGAGTCCTTTATCATAAGTGAGGAGCAAAACCGGATAGCAAGTGAAATACACGATACGGTAATACAAAAGCTTTTTTCAATTAGTTTGAACATAAGCGCCCTCGAGGCAAGCATTGGGTCTATATCCGATGAAGATGTCAAAATTAAACTTAGGGACATAAGAAAGAACACCAATTCTGCAATGAAAACCCTAAGAGAAACCATATACGGGATAAAGTGGGATTACAACCATGAAGAAACCTTCGATAAAAAATTGGCAACGTACGTTCAAGAAGCCATGGCTATGAACAATATACAAATATCACTTAATTTGGATGAAGATACCTCCCTGCTGACACCCAACAAAAAAACAGCCCTTTACAGGATAATTTGCGAAGCCATAAACAACGCCATAAGGCATGGGGAGGCTACTGAAATAAGCATAGATGTTTCCGTTGGCCAGGGATTTGCAACAGGCTGCATCAGGGATAATGGAAAAGGGTTCGACAAAAATTCCATACCCAAAGACAGGCAGGGGATAAGAAATATGTATATGATTACAGGAATATTAAAGGGGGCACTGAAAATCGATACTGCTGTCGGTAAGGGAACAGTAATATTATGTAGAATTCCAGTTTAAAACTTGATAAAAAACAGAAAGGAACCGGATATGATACTAATATTAGACGATCATCCTCTTGTTCGCCAGGGGATATCTTCTTTAATAAGGAGTTACTGGAAGGAAAAAAATATTTTTGAAGCAGGCACGGTAAAAGAATCAATATCAATAATGAAAAGGAATCCCGTGGATTTGGCTTTTGTTGATATTAACCTGGGAAGCGAGAGCGGGTTTACCTTAATCAGATGGATAAAAGACCAGGAATTAAAAACAAAAATTTTTGTTATTACATCATCTTCACGCCAGTGTGATTTCAAGTATGCCCAGGAGTTGGCAGTAGATGCCTATGTTTTCAAGGATGCCTTTATTGATGAAATAGCATACGGTTTAAAAACCATAGAGAGAGGAGGAAAATTCTATTCATCCGCTATTATTGAAAACATCAGCAAGAAAACAGAGGATGAAAGATGCCTGGAAACACTGACTAATAGAGAGCTTGACATCCTGTCTCTCATAAGCCAGGGTTACAGCAATGAAAGAATAAGCAAAACTCTCTATATTTCTGAGGGGACGGTAAAAAAACACATTACAAATATTTTATCTAAGCTTAACTTAAAATCCAGGGTGGATGCCATAGTATTCGCCAATAAAAACAATTATCTGATTCAATATGCAATAAATAAATCCTTAAAACCCGATATGAGGAAGGAGGGTTAGTATTTGAGAGCAATAAATAAGTATAAAACAACCATAGGTTTAGCTCTGGTAACAGTTTTGTTCCTGACGGGGACGGCCTATGGGGTGTGGACCGATACAACGAATATCAGAGGGAGGTTAACAACAGGAAACTTTAGTGTTGAATTTGCACGGGGTAAACAAATTTCAGCCGATTTAATTTCCCCGGACGGAAAGGTTATTACAAAACAAGGGCTGAATACGAATTCTTTTTTCAAGGATGATAAAAACCTGTCAGGAAGTATAAGCGGAGAATTGCTAAATCTATTAAAAACCGATGGGGTCATGCTTAGGGTCAAATGCCCCATTAAGACGACGAATGACAGTAAAATTAAAGCCATAAAGACTTTTGCCGCTGATTTTAATAAACCTGACCATACTCTTGAAGTGATTCCGGATTCTATCAAGGTTGTTATCGGGAAAGAATTCCTTACCGTTGATGATATTAATAAAGAAGACTTTAAAATCACCTTAAATATTTACAAGCAAATCGAGAAAATCAAGGGTAATTATTATGCGATGATTTTTTTGGAAGTTGTGGATTATAACAAAAATCCCGACCTGGTCCCGATTGATTACAAAATGCTTACCAAAAATTTGTCCAAAGTTCCGGATATAGCTTGTGACACTCCCTTTATAAAAGCAAGGATTAATGCCATGTACTGGGTTAATATACCCATAGAGCTTGATCAATTCAATGCCGGGAAAACAATCTGACGAAAGGAGAAGACCATGAAGCATTATTTTATGATTTTTATTATCTCTTTATTGATATTCCTATCCGGATTAACCATGGCTTATGCATATTGGACGGATATTATAAATACAGAAATTAGTATTGCAATTCCTTACGATGTATATCTAAAAGTAGAAAATATCACCATACCGGAGGCAGGTCCACAGGATATAGAGGAAGATACCTTAGAGCTTGATTCTGGAAACAATCTTGAACTTAAAGAAATAACCGGAGGCGAGAATGTCACGGATGATCAGCAGGAAAATATCCATGATTCAGATGAGACTGATATAGATTCCGGCGGTACCAACAGTTCTGATACTGATTAAATATTGATATCATAACAGATTTAATAAAAACACATAACGAAAGCAAATCATGATGGAGATGACTAAAACAAATTCAAGTAAAATAATAACACGCATTAAAAGAAAATATACAAAAGAGCAAAAAGGAGACAAGTATCTCTATACGGGATTACTTCTTAATTTGCTGCTTCTTGGAGAAAGGTTGCTGATTAAGCTCATACCCTCATCTTTTAGTGTTTCAGTTTACATATCATCTCTTTATTACAGCATGATAATTTTTTTACTTATGTTTTTTTTACCATCTATACACCCATTAGGAAAAAACAAAATAAGAAGCCATATTACGGGTTTGTGCATAGCAGGCAGTTTTATTTATCTTGCAATCAATTACGGTGCAGGATTGATTTTGAAGAATATTGCCTCAAGTCCTTATGACTTGTCAATAAGGGGCATAATTACGAATTTACTGACCCGGTTGCCGGAAACAATTGCACTTATATTGGTAACTTCATATTCAATAAATACTGTATACAAAAAAACAAGATATCCGATATTCTGGATGGTGGTTTTTGTTTTATATTTATCTGTTCTGCAAGTTAACTATACAAAATTGTCAATCATTAAGAGTTTTAAAGACCTTTTTATTTTTCTTGCCCAGGATATTCTCCCAAAGATATCTCTAAGTGTTCTTATGACAGTAATTTGCCTTGTAGGGGGAAGCATCCCATGCATATGTTATATAGGCATAATCAGAATATTTCAATTCATATTTCCCTTTCTTCCATCCCTTCCCTGGGTTGCGGAAAGCGTGATAGGGTTTGCATATCCGGTTATTCTGTCCATGTTAATATGGGAAGAATATAAAATATTATCCCACCTGATACCGACTGCCCAGAAAGAAAACATCTTTTCTTTCAGCGCCTGGCTAATTTTCTTGGTGGCATTTTCCTGGTTTGTGGTTGGAGTTTTTCCAATATACCCATCCGTAATTCTGACAGGGAGTATGGAACCCGTAATTTATCCGGGCGATGTTATATTGATAAAAAAATTAACAAAGGAAGAAGAAGTCTACAAACTTAAAGAAGGCGATATTATAACTTTTAAAATAGAGGATATTACAATAACCCACCGGATAAAGGAAATAAAATCCGATGAAGCGGGAAACTTATCCTTTGTCACAAAAGGGGACAATAACGATACTGAGGATTCATGGATTGTTCTCCCCAATGACTTGAGAGGAACCGTTAGAAATGTCGTGCCTAAGGTTGGTTTGCCGGTTCTTTTGATTCATAGTGTCAACAATATACCTGAAGGAGTGATTGGCTATTAAAATAAAAAAATTTACAATTACAAGGTCCAAAAAATGGTCGTCATTGTCAGCGGCAATAATAATTATTGGAGTATCGATTTTTTCGATACTCAAAATACTTACCCCCGTAAAGGAGGAAGAGGAGATAGCTTTATACACTTATACCATGAAAGCAGGCTGCAATTATGAAGTCTCTCTAATAGAAAATGAGATTTACGACAGAACCGTAATGGGAGAAAATTTAGTCTATCCTAAAAGTATTTTTGATAAACTGAAAGTAAATTTTTATGCTGAATTTATCGGCTACCCGGCTGTCAATTCAGATATAAGGGCTGAATATATTATTGAAGCTAAAGTCAGGGGTTTTCATACTATAAATGGAGAAAAAAGAATTGTGTATGAAGAAACTTTCCCTATAACTTCAAAATTGGGCATGAAATTTACAGATCAAGCCTTTATTTCAGAAGAAGTATCTTTGGACTTTAATCAATATGAAAGTTTTATTAATGAAGTGAAGTCAATTCTGCAAGCAGACCCTGAAAGCGAGACTGAATTAGTATTCAGAGGAAGGTTTGAATCAAAAACGAAATACGGTAATAAAGAAGAGGAATTTGCCTATTCTATGGCACTCCCCATATTTCAAAGCCTTTTCAGCATTGATAAGCCTGCCGATATTGAAAAAACCGGTTCCATTACAGAGACAAGCTTAATTGAAAAATCAATTGACAGATTTATTATAATTGTACCTGGAACAATTATATTGGTCATGCTTTTACTCATTATTTACATACTGATGTTTTCCACCATGCCGAGTGAGAAAGAAATTTTACTATTGCGTTTTAAAGCGATTATGAGAAAGCACGGAAGCAGGATAGTAAGAGTTAACCGGTCCACAAACATCTCAATGGACAGGGTTCTTGAAATAAAAGATATTGAAGGTATGGTAAAAATATCGGACCAATACAACATCCCTATTTTTTATAAAGCCGATGAAGGAGGCTTGCCCGAGGATAACAAATTCTTCATACCTGGAAAAGACTTTTGCTGTATTTATTATCTGGCTCCCTCAAATAAATACAGCACCTTCTACTACTTAAGTGGTAATTAGGATACTACCTGAATTCAAAAATATTATCCTTTGGTGGGATTTCAGGCAAAGTTTTTTGTTTTATGCTTACCTTACATTAATATGTAAAATAAAAGGAGGCAAATAATGAACAAAAAATTAGTTTTATGCGTAGTTTTGGCGCTCAGCCTGATTTTGGTAGGTACCGGTTATGCCTATTGGACAGATACGCTGAATGTTACCACCAAGGCAACAACGGGAGATTTTGATGTTACTTTTGTTGACTTGGGGGCATATGCACAGTACGAAAATGAATATGGCACTGATTCTGCTGAAAATAGCTGGAGCATTATTGATGGTATTGAATCTGGATTTGTTCCGGCTAATTTCTTCGAACGAGGTACCAATACATATAATGATGTTTTTGGTAAACCTGATAAAAGAGATGCGTATTATGACCGCGCCAAAGGATTTAACAGCATAGAAATGGATGCTAAATTAGAAGACCCTAGCAAAAAATTAAAGGATGACTATCCAGGCCTTCCTTACGGTAAAGGTCATATTTACGGTGATACAATCAGAATAGAGTTGAAGAATATGTATCCCGGATATGCTCAGGCCTTCCGCTCAGACATAATCAACATAGGCTCAATAGCTGCAAAGTTGAGTTCTCTGAAGTTTAACTTAGAAAAAAGCAATGATAAAATAGCTGAATTGATAGGTGTTGCACTGCTGGTTCAAGACGAGAATCCTAACACATATGGAAATATTGTTAAATTAGCAGCAAATTTTGATGAAAATGATATATTTACTTTAGGTAATGTAAAATTCGTAAGACTTTCAGCTTTATTGAGAGGAGATGTTGAGATAGAAGACAATTATATATTAGCTCCATATAAAGACAGTGAACACAGAGGCGACTTGTTTATAGGTATTGCAGTAGACCCTGATTCAGAAGGAGATTATACTACAGGAACAGCTGCAGCAAGAAATACTAGAAACAAGGATTCCTTGACTGAAAATAAGAGTGTAACTTTAGACATAGAATTTGGTTGGGATCAATTTAATCAGGGTGTTGATGTTCCTGAATATGTAACAAATATTCTTGAAAAACAGAATTAAAAAGATGATTAATTAAATCACAATAGATAAGTAAAATATATAATTTATAAAGAACCTGTTGCCGATTGGTAAGGCAACAGGTTCTTTGATTTGAATTTCTTTTGCCTGTGGGAGAAAAAATTCCTTGACATTGCCTCTTATTTAATATAAAATACCTTAGGTATGTTAGAAGCGAAAAACCAACCAAAGCCCCGGAGTTAGGTTTTTTGAATAGATAATTAAATAACGGAGAAGTACAGGAGGAGAATAGATGAAAAGCTTCTTAGCTAAACCTAATGAAGTTGAAAGGGTTTGGTATGTCATAGATGCGGAAGGCAAAACCTTGGGAAGGCTTGCGACAGAAGTTGCCAAACTTTTAAGAGGTAAACATAAACCAATATATACACCCCATGTTGATACGGGAGACTATGTAATAGTAGTAAATGCCGATAAAGTAATATTAACAGGCAGAAAATTGGATCAGAAATTATACAGGCGCCACTCTCAATATCCCGGCGGTTTAAAGGAAGTTACTTACAGGGACTTATTCAAGAAAAAACCCACATGGCCTGTTTATCTGGCAGTGAAGGGAATGCTTCCAAAGAACAGCCTTGGAAGAAAAATGCTTAAGAAATTAAAAGTATATGCAGGCCCCGAGCACAAGAACCAGGCTCAAAAACCGCAGGTATACGAGTTTTAAGGGGAGAGGAGGACGATGATGGAAGTACAATACAGAGGAACAGGCAGAAGAAAAAAAGCCGTAGCCAGAGTAAGATTAGTTCCCGGAACAGGGAAAATCATTATAAATAACAGAGATTTGGACGACTACATCAAATATGAAACTTTAAGGACTCTTGTGAGAGAACCTTTGATGATTACCGACACCATGGGTCAGTATGATGTATTGGTAAATGTTAAGGGCGGCGGATATACAGGTCAGGCCGGAGCAATCAGACATGGCATATCAAGAGCACTCTTGCAGGTAGACAACGAATTGAGACCTTTGCTTAAGAAAGCCGGATTCTTAACCAGAGATTCAAGAATGAAGGAAAGAAAGAAATACGGTTTGAAAAAAGCAAGAAAAGCATCACAGTTCAGCAAGAGATAATTTCATAACAGGTATGAAGAGCTACAGAAATGTAGCTCTATTATTTTGCATACAACAAGGTTTCCGGGTACTTGAAATCAGTCTTCGAATAAGCTTCCGGGTGGGTCTTATTATGCTCTTTGTCAAATGTTGTGGACAAATATTTGTCATAAAATATATCTGGAAAAAAATATATATTGAAAAAAATATTTCTATTTATTATTATATTAAGTAAGAAAGATTAATAAAATTTTAACAATAGTAAAAGGAGGTTAAGTATGAAAAAATTTAAAAGAATCGTAGCTTTAATTCTAATTCTGTGCCTTGTGCTAACGTTTACAGGATGCCAGAAAACAGAAACTGAAACTGCAAAACCCGAAGAAGATAAGGAAGAAGTAAAAGAAGAAGCAGCGATATCCTTTACTCCCGGAACCTATACGGGTAAAGGTGTCGGATACGGTGGGGAGGTTGTGATTGAAGTAACATTTTCAGAAGATGCCATCACAGACATTAAACTGGTAAGCTCAAAGGAAACTGACCATGTTGGAACACCGGCCTTTGACATATTGTTTGAAGATATAAAGACTCATACGTCAACCGGTGTCGATGTGGTATCAGGTGCTACTTTGACAAGCAATGCTGTTTTACGTGCAGTAGAAGATGCTGCCGCTCAAGCAGGTTGTGACAAAAACCTTCTTCGTGCTGGTAAAATTCCATATGAATTGAAACCCGGAGAAAAAATTGTTGATACTTTTGATGTTGTTGTTGTCGGTGCAGGCGGTGCAGGAGTTACTGCAGCAGCAGCGGCTGCCCAAAACGGTGCTACAGTTTGTATAATTGAAAAGGAAGCTGAAGCCGGAGGAAATACCCTTGTATCAGGTTGTTCATTCCAGGCTGTTTTAGACTGTTTAGTTTGGGATCCAAAAGACCCGGATGCAACTACAGGTGTATATGAATATACAGGAGAAACTTACAATAAGGCTAAATCAGACAAAGGCCGTCTGGATACCTTGCGTACGATTCTGAACTGGAGTGAAGAGCCCTTCAATGAAAAAGTGGAAGATCCTGCTGCCATTAAGTCCGTAGATGACTATGATTTGCCAAACCGTGGAGTTCATCCCGAATATCTGGAAACTTTGAGAACTTTGAAACAACAAATAAGAGCTTACTTAGACTGGGCTGAACCCAAGCTGAAAGCCGGAGCAAAAGAAACCGATTTAACCTTGTTCAGTACCGTAGAATTACATATTTTCCAGACCTACTACGGAGGACTAAGATTAAATAACGATAAAACAAAATGGATATACAGTGATTATGATTTAGTACATCAATTATGTACAGAAATACTTCCGACAAAAGAATGGTTGATGGATCAAGGTTCCTTATTCCAGAATGAATCTTCCACAGGAACTTTAATAGGCTGCTTATGGCAGAGAATTAATCGCTTTATAGGCGGTAAGGTAAACGGAGAACAAATTGACGGCAAATGGGGAGCATACTTTGCAGTTCCATTAAACACTGTACTGAGTGCAAATAATAAGAATACAATTATGTACAGGACAAAGGCAACCGAGCTGATTACTGATGGAAATGGCAGAGTAACCGGTGTTAAGGCTGTAAAATATGACGGAACTGAAGTTGAAATAACCGCTACTAAGGGTGTAATCCTGGCGACAGGCGGTTATGCATACAACAGAGAGATGGTTATCGAAAGCAACGACTACTGGGATAAAGATGATTTGAGCCCGGACATTTTATCTACAAACCGTCCTTTAGCCATGGGCGAAGGAATTATAATGGCACAAAAGGTTGGAGCTGCAACAAAAGGCATGGAGTTCACGCAGTTAATGCCTTTAGGCTGGGTTGATACAGGCCACTTGGCCGGCGGTACAGGTGAGAACGTAATCTATATCAGTCCTGCCGGAACTCCTAATGCAGGAAAGAGATATGTTGATGAAAGTGCCGAGCGTGATGTTTTGTGCCAGGGTGCCTTTGACTTTGGCGGTGAAAAAGGTTTGTTCGTAGAAATATCCAATGCAGGAAACAGGACCAAGGAAAACAATGTGGAAGGCAGGCTGTACATTTGTACCCTTGAAGAAGCAGCCGAATTGTTAAAAATAGATGCAGAAACAATTAAGAACACTATAGTTGAATATGATAATGCAGTTCGCAACGATACTTTACAAGAACTGGCCGTTCCAAAATCTGCTGCAACAGCATTAATCGGAAACTACAACGAAGACGGCTCATTTAAAGAAGACGGCCTGCTGGCAGTTCGTTACCTGCGCCCGTCAACCCACCATACAATGGGCGGTTTAGTAGTTGATACTTCACGCCGTGTATTGGATAAAGACGGTAAACCTATTGAAGGCTTGTATGCTGCAGGAGAAGTTACAGCAGGATTCTTTGCAGGTAACCGACTGGGCGGCAATGCAGTTGCAGAAATAATTGTATCCGGTAGGATCGCCGGTGAAAGTGTAACCAAGAACAACTAATTCAAACATAGCCAGGGGTCTGACACACGGACCTCTGGTTTTTTATAATTCGGGTTTATTTTGAATGTTGAGGCAAAGAACACTTCAACATTTTTTATTCTAGCTTCCTTAGCATAAAAAATGGTCCTTGAAAACAAAATAATTATATAATATAATTAAACAGTTAAAACTAAATATTAATATAAAGTGTTTTCTTGGTACCCACTCAAAAAAACAAGGTTTTTTGGTGACTCCGAGAATTATATTCGAAAGGAGTTTTTTTAATGAAGAAAAATAACATGTATATAACACGTACGGCTCTAATCGCGGCAGTATATGCCGCTTTGACCTATGCCTTTGCATGGATGAGCTATGAACAGGTACAATTCAGAATATCAGAAATATTGGTCCTGTTTGCATTTATAGAGCCAAAGTACGGTCCCGGCCTGGTTATAGGGTGTATATTGGCTAACCTTGCAAGCCCCCTGGGGATAATTGATGTTGCGGCAGGTTCCTTTGCAACATTTTTAGCCATTATGTTCATAACAAAGGTGCGAAAGCTTTTGGGCAAAAATAAAAAAGCCCTAATAATTGCAAGCCTGGGCCCGGTTTTTTCAAATGCTATATTGGTAGGAGGAGAATTAACCTATCTGTTTAACACTCCCTTTTTATTGAATGCATTTTATGTAGGGATAGGGGAGATAACAGTAGTTACACTTATAGGCACGATTGTTGTTAATAGAATAATAAAAAATGACAGCCTTATTGAGAGGCTATCATTTAAATGACACAAGCATAACATGTCACTCTGAGGAATATAGCCCGAAAAATCTCATGAGATCCTTCGCTTTGCTCAGGATGACAGTTGGCATGTCATTCTGAGGGCTTTAGCCCGAAGAATCTCATGAGCTCACATAGTGTCATTCTGAACGCAGTGAAGAATCCCATCATTTAATAAGATCCTTCACTTTGCTCAGGATGACAAAGATGCTCGGAATTACAATATTGAACGCCTTTTGGAAGCCAGACTTTCAAGGCGTTTTTTTCTGTTGAAACATTTATTTCATTGTAGATATATTTATCGCCATCCATGCATACATTGGTAGGTTCCTTAAATTTAATCAAGGCAGATTTAAACTTGTCATATGTCAAATACTTGTTTATTTGTGGATTTTCCAAATGCTCTCCCTTTTTGTAGCTTCCAAGCAGGTTAACTATCTTAAGCCTTGAAATGTTTTCTACAAAGCAAAGGTCAAGGATACCGTCGTTTAGTTCTGCCAGGGGAGCGCACTTGTATCCTCCGCCGTAATACTGGCCGTTTGCTACAACCCCTATAAGAAATGTGCCTCTTATAACATTCTTGTCTGTTATAACTTCAATTTGTTTTCCCAATTTACCGGCTAATGAATAAAAAATTGAAAGATAGTATCTGGTCGGTCCCTTAATAAAGGGAATTTTTTTAAATTTATTCATGTTAAAGGCAACATCGGCATCTAAACCGATGTTTAGTACTGTAGCCACATATTCATCGTTAGCCTTTAATAAATCCAGTTCTATGCTTTGGCCTTTAATCTGCAGGTTAATATCACTGAAATAAGCCGGATTCGTAAAATTCTTAATGAAATCATTACCGGACCCTACCGGAATAACGCCGACACTCACGTTTGTATATCCGAAGGCCCCGTTAATTATTTCATGGAGGGTTCCGTCACCGCCGCATGAATACAATACGGCCGGTTTACCTTCCTGGCATTTATGCCGGGCAAAGTTTCTTGTATCTTCTTTGGATTTAGTGATATATATCTCGTAATCTGTTTCTTTGCCCTTTAATTCAAGGTCTATTGTTTTAAATAATTTATCTTGTAATTTTCCATTGCCTGCAATGGGATTTATAATAAAAATATGTCTCATTGCTCCTCCGTATCTGCATGTCATTGGCTTGTCTGCAGATGTAGTGTCATTCTGAGGGCTTTAGCCCGAAGAATCCCATGAGATCCTTCGTTTCACTCAGGATGACAAAGTGGGTTGTCTGTGGATCCTTCGCTGCGCTCAGGATGAGCGACCAACACCAAATCATAGATTTGGGTTGTCTGCTCACTTGGTGCCGAATAATCTGTCTCCGGCGTCTCCCAAGCCCGGTATTATATAGCCTGTTTCATCATATCTTTCATCTATGGCAGCCGTATAAATTTCAACATCCGGATGGGCTTCCGTGACTCTTTTCAAACCTTCCGGAGCACATACCAAATGGATTGATTTTATTTTTTTGGCTCCTCTCTTTTTCAGCATTGATAAGGCCCCAATCATTGAACCTCCCGTTGACAGCATTGGCTCAGTAATTATGACTAACCTGTGCTCGATATCTGCCGGCAGCTTGCAGTAGTACTCAACCGGCTGGAGGGTTTCTTCATTCCTGTACAAGCCGATGTGGCCTATCTTTGCATTAGGGATCAAATCAAGCATTCCGTCCACCATGCCCAGTCCTGCTCTTAAAACCGGAACAATTGCAATGTCTTCTCCGGATAATACTTTGCCAACGGTTTTAGCCATGGGGGTTTCTATATCGATATCTTTCAGAGGCAGGCTTCTTGTTACCTCATATGCCATAAGCATTGAAATTTCTCTAACTAATTCTCTGAAATCCTTGGGGGGTGTGTTTTTATCTCTCAGCATTGTGAGTTTATGCTGAATCAGGGGGTGAGAAACTACAGTTACATTTTTCATAATGTACTCCTTTGTATAATAGGTTAAATAATTGGAATTGTAATGTAAGTAAACATTTATTATAATTATTATATACAAAAAGCTCTTTGTCAATCAATTTTTATGAAGAAAGGGGGGCACACCTTAAAGGATTAGCTTATGATTAAAGGTACGGGAATAGATATTACGGAAATAAAAAGAATACAAAAGAACCTGGATTGTGAGGGATTTCTTGAAAGAATATATTCCGAAAGAGAATTGGAATATTTAAAGTCAAGGAAATTCAATCCCCAGACGGCTGCCGGAATGTTTGCGGCAAAAGAAGCGGTGGCTAAATGCCTTGGTACCGGTTTTTTTAACTTTGGTCCGCGGCAGATTGAAATATTAAAGGATGATAAGGGAAAACCCTGTGTCCTTTTATCGGGCAAGGCATTAAAGAAGTCAGAAGAGCTCAATATTGAAAGAATCCACATTTCCATATCCCATACCAGGGAGTACGCTATCGCCCAATGCATAGCAGAATGAGATTTATGCATATATTTAAGGATATCATCATAAAATGTAATTAAAGGAATGTCCCTAATAAGAGGTAGGGGGACACACCTTCATGTTCATTTTGATGAAAGTTGGTTTGATATGAGATTGGCAGCCTTGCTTTTGATATTGGTGGTTCTTTTGAGTGCTTGTTCTTCAGGCCAAAAACCCTTTATAATGCCTGTTAATTATTCATGTGAAGCCTTGATGAAGGTTTATACGGACAAAACGGAAAATGAATATAAGGTCAATATTATATGCAGGGACGGGAATTACAGCATCAGAACGGAATCGGAAAATGAAGCATGGAATTATGCCTTTGTTTCCGGAAACAGGTGTATATTAAACAATGACAAATTTCCCGAAAGCAGCGTGACAATCGAAGATTTCAGGATTAACGACAGCCTTATATATGATTTTGATTTCGGAAAATTTGATGTTTTGGAAGAAATACCGGAAGAATTGATATACTGGGACGGAGTATACAAGCATGTTTTGAACTTCAGCAAAGAAACCCTCCTTCCAAAGACAATTCATATATACAATAAAGATAAATTGATAAAAGCTATAGAGTATGAAACAATAAAAATTGAGGAATAATATTATTAATAATTAGCGGATAATACAAATCTTACCATACAACTTATATTATCCTTGTGTTAAAATATATTATAACTGTGCAATTGTGAGGTGTGTATCTTGGCGGAGAATAAAAAAGTACTTATTTCAATCCCTGAAAACTTATTGAGGGAATTGGATAATGCGGTAAAAGAAGAAGGAACAAACAGAAGTGATTTTATCAGAAAGTCAATCAGGTTTTATCTGATTGAAAAAAGAAAGCTTGAAATCAGGAACAAGATGAAGGCCGGTTATTTGGAAATGAGTAAAATCAACAAGAGCATAACTGAAGAATACTCAGAAGGGGACTATGAAGACTTTTTAAGCTATGAAACTAAATTATTAGGAAGTGAATAGTTTGATTGTTAAAAGGGGAGATGTATACTATGCCGATCTGAGCCCCGTAATTGGTTCTGAACAGGGGGGCATAAGACCGGTATTAGTAATACAGAATGATATTGGGAATAGATATAGTCCTACTGTGATTGTATCAGCAATCACATCTCAGATCAACAAGGCTAAGCTGCCTACTCATATTGAAATAAGTTCTGAGGATTTCAGCCTTCCTAAGGACTCTGTCGTGCTGCTTGAGCAAATACGCACGATAGATAAAAAGAGGCTTAAAGAAAAAATAGGACATTTTGACAAAAACCTCATGGCAGAGGTGGATGATTGCATAAAAATCAGCTTAGGCCTGATAGATTTTTGATGAGGTCCTTAGCTTGCGCTCAGGATGAATCTCATATCTTTACAGGTTATCAGCCAAACCGTTATTTCTGAGCAGTGTCCTGACGCTGCCAATCATGTACAAGGAGCCTGAAAAGGCCATTATTTCATTTTTGCCTGCATTTTTGATTACATGCAGTATATCTTCGTAGTTATCCAAAGGGATAACTTTTATATTTGCCTGTTTTTTTATTAATTCTGCTAATTCTTCAGCTTTCAATGCCCTTGGGCTAAAGGGAGTCAAAGTGTAGATTTCTTTTGCCAGGGGCAATATTAATTTCAAGGCTTCTTCCGGGTTTTTGTCTTTCAGGATGCCAAAGAAAAAGGTTATTTTATCCTTGAAATGTTCCCTTAATGTTTTTGTAAAGCTGCTTATACCATCAATATTGTGGCCGCCGTCAAGGATAATCAGGGGGTTCTTATTTAAAACTTCAAATCTCCCCGGAAATCTGCAGTTTGAAAAACCCTTCATAATGCTTTCCGAGCTTATGTTAAAGCCTTTCTTTTTTATTATTTCCAGGGCAGCAAGGGCAGTGACGGAGTTAAGGAGCTGGTGGTCTCCCAGTAAATTTATCTTGATTTCAGGCAGGTCAAAAACATCTCTCTTCAGATATTTAAACCTTTGTCCAGTAATATCTGAGCTTATTTTTTCAATACTATTCTTGTCGGCTTCATACATAGGTGCATTCTTTGACCTTGCTAGATCCTTTATAACATTTTTTATATTATCGGCCTGGGGGTAGACTGCAACCGGGACCCCTTCCTTGATAATGCCTGCTTTTTCAAAAGCTATTTTTTCCAAGGTATCTCCAAGCTGCTCCATGTGGTCATAGCTTATGGAGCTTATGACACAAGTTAGGGGGTGGTCAATCACATTGGTTGCGTCAAACCTTCCTCCCAATCCCACTTCAAGCACCAAAAAATCTATAGCCTGCTCCTGAAAATATTTAAAGCCTATGGCCGTTACAATCTCAAATTCGGTGGGATGGTCATATCCCTCGGAAAGCAAAACCCGGACTTTATCTTTAACTGTTCCGGTTATCCTTGCCAATGAATCTTTATCTATATGCTGTTTGTTTATTTGAATTCTTTCCGTAAATTCTTCCAGGTAGGGGCTTATGAACAAGCCGGTTTTATAGCCTGCTTCCATGAGCACATCATGAATCAAGGCGCATGTTGATCCCTTGCCGTTTGTTCCGGCCACATGTATTACTTTGTATGAATTCTGGGGATTACCCAATAATTCCATCAACCTTTTAATTCTTTCAAGACCTAATTTTGAGCCGAATCTATATGTAGAATGAATAAACTCCAATGCTTCTTCGTAGTTCATTTTTGTTAACCTCTCTAAAATCAATTGTTTTAATTTTACAACACTTTTTTTCCTAATTCAATGAAATTTTAATAATGTCATTGTGTCTGCCCATACGCTTTGTCATCCTGAGCGTAAGCGAAGGATCCCATAAGATTCTTCAGGCTAAAGCCCTCAGAATGACAACAACTGTCATCCTGAGCGCAAGCGAAGGATCCCATAAGATTCTTCGGGCTAAAGCCCTCAGAATGACATTATGGGATATTCATAGCAATGACAATGGTTGGAATTTTGATTTGATTCAATATTTATGGTATAATTATATTATTATGTACTAAATTGCCCTGGTATTTTTTCTGACAGGCTCAGTAAAAAACAAAAGAATTTTATTTAGCCACAAATTATTATTGGCAATATTTGCAGTAAAGTACTTTTAAATATTGTTTTTTTATTAATAATACATAAGTATCATATAATAATTATAAGTTGTCAACAAAGGTATATTGTGTTAAAATATCATGGTATTTCAGGAAATTGAAGGGAAATTGAAATGATAGACATAAAAAAACTTGACAGGTACCTTTTAAAGGTTGAAAAGCCGGCCCGTTATGTGGGCAGTGAGCTGAACTCTGTCGTAAAAAATAAGGATATTGATATAAGATTTGCATTTGCCTTTCCGGATGTTTACGAAGTGGGCATGTCTCATACGGGTTTGCATATTTTGTACCATTTAATGAACTCCATGGAAAATGTATGGTGCGAAAGGGTATTTGCCCCATGGACGGACATGGAAGACCTTCTGCGAAAAAATAATATACCCTTGTATGGTCTTGAAAGCAAGGATGAATTGACTGCATTTGATTTCATTGGCTTCACCCTCCAGTATGAGATGAGCTACACAAATGTTTTGAATATGCTTGACTTGGGTAATATACCCATAAGGTCAAGTGACAGGGGCAATGACATGCCCTTAGTTATTGCAGGAGGACCATGTGCCTATAATCCGGAGCCTCTTTATGAGGTCATTGATTTATTTGTTCTGGGTGAAGCAGAAGAAGTATTGCCTGACCTTCTGTCTTTATATAGTGAAGAAAAGAAAAAGGGTTTTGACAAAATAAGGTTTCTTGAAAAGGCGGCAGGCCTTGAAGGCATTTATGTTCCCCTTTTTTATGAGGAAATTTACAGTGAGGATGGAACAATTAAAGAAAGAAGGGTACTTAACGACAAGGCAGCAAAAACAATTAAAAAGCGAATAATTAAGGATCTTGACAAAAGTTTTTACCCGGAAAAGAGCATCCTGCCCTATATTGATGTGGTTCATGACAGGGTGGTTTTGGAAATATTCAGGGGCTGTACCAGGGGCTGTCGTTTTTGCCAGGCAGGGATGATTTACAGGCCTGTCAGGGAAAGGAAAACCGACACTTTAACGGCTCAGGCAGAAAGCCTTTTAAAGTCAACGGGTCATGATGAGATATCCCTGACTTCTTTGAGCTCGGGTGATTATTCATGCCTTCCAGATTTGACTTTAAAGCTGCTGGATAAGTATGAAAAGCAGAATGTAAGCATTTCTCTGCCGTCCCTAAGACTTGACTCAATGACCTTCGATATCATAGAAAGGCTGCAGGAGGTTCGCAAATCCGGCCTTACCTTTGCCCCGGAAGCAGGAACCCAAAGGATGAGAGATGTTATAAATAAAAATCTCACTGAAGAACAAATATTGGGACCTGTGGAAACAGCCTTTAATTTAGGGTGGTCAACGGTTAAACTTTATTTCATGATAGGGCTGCCCGGTGAGACCATGGAGGATGTATTGGGAATCAAAGACCTGGCCTACAAGATAAAAGACAGGTTTTTCCAAAGACCCAAGGAGCAAATAAAGGGGAATTTAAAAATAAATGTTAGCGCCTCATGCTTTGTTCCAAAACCTTTCACACCCTTCCAGTGGGTGGGGCAAGACACCATGGACCAATTCTATGAAAAGGCAAGGACCCTGCAAAAGGAAATCAAGGATAAAAAGATTTCCTTTAGTTACCATGAGCCAAAATTAAGCTACCTGGAAGCCGTTTTTGCAAGGGGAGACAGGAGGCTGTCCAAGGCCTTGATAAGGGCATGGGAAAAGGGATGCCGGTTTGACGGATGGTATGATATGTTTGCTTTCGACAAATGGATGGAGGCCTTCAGGGAAACAGGTACGGATCCGGACTTTTATGCCTTAAGACAAAGAGAATTGAATGAAGTCCTGCCCTGGGACTTCATCGACTTGGGGGTTACCAAGGAATATTTAATGAGCGAATACAAGAAAGCCTTGCGTACTGAAACTACTCCTGACTGCAGGGTTAAATGCACCGGATGCGGGGTCAACTATAATCTATGGGGAGGTGCCTGCCCTCATGTGCAAAATATTGTGTAAATACAGCAAGACCGGCAACTTAAAATATATCTCCCACCTGGATGTTTTAAGATTCATTCAAAGGTCCATAAAAAGGGCCGGCATAAAGGCCAAATATTCCGAGGGATTTAATCCTCACATGAAAACCTCCTTCGGATATCCCTTGTCCTTAGGCATTGAAAGCATAGGAGAATATTTTGAAGTTGACCTGGATGAAAAGATTGAACCTGAGGTATTCATTAAGAAAATGAATGCTGTAATGCCTAAGGAAATGCAGATACTCAAGGCAGCATACTCAGAGGATGGGGATTCTCTCATGAAGAGGTGTGCCTATGCCAGCTATTTGATAAATGTTGAAGCAGATATTGATGTAAGCAGGCTGAATGAGTATTTTGACCAAATGCTTACCCAGGGTGTGATATTTGAGAGGCAGAAGAAAAACAAAAAAAACCAATCGGTCACCAGGGAATTAAACACAAAAGACCTCATCACCTATTTAAGGGCTGATAAAATTAATAATAATGTCAGGATAATGGCTGTTATTAAAACCCAGGAAACAGGGAGCATGAAGGTTGAAGAGCTGATAAAGCTGATAAAAGATAAGGGTTTTGAATTTGATTACTATACAATTTTGAAAGTGGACGCTTTGGACAAAGATATTAAGGAGATTCTATGAAGCAGGTATTGGTAAGCAAGTCGGCATTTTTCAGTCATGTGGCGATAATAGAAGATGGCAGGCTTATTGATTATCTTTTTGAAATGAATAATAATCAAAACGTTGTGGGCAATATATACAAGGGAAAAGTAATGAATATCCTTCCCGGCATGGAAGCTGCCTTTGTAGATATAGGTCTTGACAAGAATGCATACTTGTTTTTTGACGACCTGCTTACGAAAAAGTTTCTAAAGGAAGCAAACATCAAGAAAAAAGATGCGACCAATATCAACAAGGTCCTTAAAATCGGGGATGAACTCCTGGTTCAGGTTGTGAGAGGGCCCATGGGGGAGAAAAATATATCCGTTACAACCGATATTTCACTTACGGGAAAATTCATTGCCTTTATACCAAACAGCAAGGATGTAAACATATCAAGGAAAATCAGGAGCCCGGAAGAGAGAAAAAGGCTCGAAGAAATAGGCAAAAGCATAATAAAAGACGGACACGGCATGATAATCAGGACTTTTGCCAAGGGTTGCGACAAGGATGCAATAGAAAAGGAATACCAGATGCTTTCAAAGATCTACATGCAGATTGAAAGAGAATACAAGTATTCCTATTCACCCAAGCTTTTATATAAAACTAATTCCCTTATAGAAAGACTGTTTCTGGACTATATTGATTCTTCCGTTGAAGAGATTTATGTTGAAGATGATGCTACAAGGGATAAATTCCGTGATATGATTTCAGCTTTACCGGGAGATGAGCTGAAGAGCATCAAAATCATCCGGGCTGAAAGGGTCTTTGAAAACTTTGATATTGACAGGCAGGTGAAGATGCTTTTTGACAGGAAGGTTGAGCTTGAAAACGGAGGTTCCATAATTATTGACGTTACGGAAGCATTGACGGTAATTGACGTGAACAGCGGCAAATATACGGGAAGCCGCAATATGGAGGAAACGGCTTTGGCTATAAATCTAAAGGCCCTCGAAGAGATTGACCGGCATATTAAACTTAGAAATATTAGCGGGATCATTTTAATCGATTTTATTGACCTTAAGAAGGAAGAAAGCATTAATCTCATAACTGCCAAGGCCAAGGCTTTGTTCAGGGATGATAAAACCAAGACCAACGTTGTAGGAATGACCAAGCTTAATATTATGGAAATCACAAGAAAAAAGAATACGGAGAATTTTTACAACTTAATTACCGAGGAATGCAGCCACTGCAGGGGAAGCGGCAGAAGCCTTTCGAAATTATATATATTCATAAAAATAGAAGAAATAATAAAGAACATCAAGTTCAATACTTCGGCGGAAGCCGTGATTTTAAAAGTAGGCTGTATCCTGTACGATAAAATAATAAAAAACTGCCTGGATATCATTGCTGAAATCGAGAAAAAGTATAATATTAAAATATATATTAAGAAGGATTCCAATATATTGTCCGATGAAATTCTTGTGGGGAAAATGGGCAGTTTATCCTATATTGACAGTATAAAAGACCCTGTATAATAAGGAAAATATGTGTTGACAAACATTTTGGGGTTTGATACAATAATTATCTGTTAGAGCCGCACGGATCAGGTTTTAAACGATATGTACCTGCAAAGGCGAGACTGGGAAGAGGAGGTAAAACATGTACGCAATTATCGAAACAGGTGGAAAGCAATACAGGGTACAGGAAGGCGATGTTGTAAGAGTTGAAAAACTTGACATTGCTGAAGGTGAAACTGTAAAATTCGATAAAGTTTTGCTGGTTGCCGACGAGGGAGAATTGAAAGTAGGAAAACCCTATGTCGACGGAGCTGTGGTTGAAGGAACAGTTGAAAGCCAGGGCAAAGCTAAGAAAATAATAATTTTTAAATACAAAGCCAAGAAAGATTACAGAAAGAAACAAGGCCACCGTCAACCATATACACAGATAAAGATTGAGAAAATAGTAGGATAAGATGATTAAGGTTACCATATATAAAACCGGAAATGAAATCAGAGGTTTTATGGTTGAAGGCCATTCGGGTTACGCCGAAGAAGGATATGACATAGTGTGTGCGTCAGTTTCCATATTGTCCTATACGGCATTGAATTCATTGAATATTGTGGCCGGAATAAATCCGGAAAACATTGATTATAAAGTGGATGACGCAGGCTTAATGAGTTTAAGAACCAAAGAGAACAATGATAAAACTGATATAGTATACAGGAATTTCATAGTAGGAATAGAGTTATTACTGGAAGATTACGGCGAGTATATTACACTTAAGTTCGAGGAGGTGTAAAAATGTTATTGAAATTAAACTTACAGTTGTTTGCACATAAAAAAGGTGTCGGCAGCTCAAGAAACGGTAGGGACAGCAATTCCAAGAGATTGGGAGTAAAAAGAACCGACGGTCAGTTCGTATTGGCCGGGAATATTCTTGTTAGACAAAGAGGTACCAAGCTTCATCCCGGAGTTAATGTAGGCAGAGGCAGTGATGATACACTCTTTGCCTTGGTTGACGGAAAGGTTAAGTTTGAAAGAAAAGACAAGACAAGAAAGCAGGTTAGCGTATATCCTGTAGAATTGGAAGCATAATAAGATAAAAAGACCTACCTTACGGTAGGTCATTTTTAGATCCTTTGTATACGCTCAGGATGACATAGGTGGCAAGAGCATTATTCATATAGTGGTAGAAAGGAATAGAAATGTTTGTAGATATAGCGAAAATTACCGTAAAAGCCGGCAAGGGCGGGAACGGAAGCGTGGCATTCAGGCGTGAAAAATACATACCCATGGGCGGACCTGACGGAGGCGACGGGGGCGACGGCGGAAGCGTCATATTGGTTGCCGATGAAGGGCTTCGAACATTGATGGACTTCAGATATAAAAAACATTACCAGGCCGAAAACGGTGAAGACGGAAGAGGAAAAAAACAATATGGGGCTGACGGGAAAGACCTTTATGTGAAGGTACCGGTTGGGACCCTGATAAAGGACGAAGAAACAGGCATAGTTTTAGCGGACTTGAAAACCCACGGCCAGGAATATGTTGCGGCCAGAGGCGGCCGGGGAGGTAAGGGAAATGTTAAATTCAAGTCCTCCATAAGGCGGACTCCCCGTTTTGCTCAGCCGGGCACCAAGGGTGAGGAAAGGGTTATTGTTCTAGAACTTAAGCTTCTTGCCGACGTTGGTTTGGTGGGCTTTCCCAATGTGGGAAAATCGACCATATTAGCATCCATTACAAGTGCAAAACCCAAAATTGCAAATTACCACTTTACTACCTTAAAACCAAACTTGGGAGTAGTATCAATAGAAGAAGGCCACAGCTATGTGCTTGCTGATATTCCGGGCCTTATTGAGGGGGCTTCCGAGGGAGCAGGCCTGGGTCTTGATTTCTTAAGGCATGTTGAAAGAACAAGGCTCCTTTTGCATGTCCTTGACGCATCCGGTCATGAAGGAAGGGACCCGGTAGAAGATTTCTATAAAATAAATGAGGAGCTCAAGCAGTACAGCGGCAAATTAAGTGAAAAGGAACAGATAATAATTTTAAACAAAATGGATCTGCCGGGAGCAATGGATAATGCCGAAAGGATTATAAAAGAGTTTTCGGATGAATATGAAATAATCCAAGTATCTGCGGCAACAGGTCAAGGTCTTGACTTGCTTAAGAAAAGGGCTTACGAAAGACTCCTTCAGATAGAAGAAGAAATAGAGTTTGTTGATGAAAATGTCGTTGAAAACCTGCTTGACAAAAAGGAAAGAGATACGATTGTCGTAAGAAAAGAAGACGATTATTACCTGGCGGAGGGAGACTTCCTTGAGAGGCTTGTTGCATCAACAAATTTTGATGATTTTGAATCTTTTTCCAATTTCCAAAAGGTGCTGATAGACAAGGGTGTAATTCAGAAATTGAAAGACCTTGGAGCCAAAGAAGGAGATTTAATCAGCGTGTGCGGGGTAGAATTTGATTTTGTGGAATGAAAGGAGAATAAATGCTTACAGGAAAACAAAGAAGTTATCTGAAAGCCTTGGCAAATTCCATTGATACCATCATTCAAATAGGCAAAGGTGGCGTCACGGACGGGGTGCTGAAGCAAATTGACGATGCACTGAATGCCAGGGAATTAGTAAAGGTGAGTATATTGCAAAACAGCATGCTTGAAGCAAAGACTGTTGCAAATGAAGTTGCAAAATCTTTAGGGGCCGAATTTGTGCAAAGTATAGGAAGCAAATTTGTTTTATACAGGGAATCTAAAGAAAAGATAATCAATATACCCAAATAAATGTCAGGTGCCGGAATGGAATCATTCATGCACCTGTTTTATTAAATTTGTCATTCTGAGAGCTTTGCCCGAAGAATCCATGAGATCCTTCGCTTCGCTCAGGATGACAAGGGGGCTTTGCCCAGGATGACACATGATCTAATATGTCATTCTGAGGGCTTTGCCCGAAGAATCCCATCTAATCCTTCTATCTGTCACATTTCTGTATTTTCTTAATATAATAATACTCTCCCTTAATTAATCAATAGATATAAAGCATATGAAAGAAAAATATGTTTTAAGGAGGTGATAAATTGATAAAAGGAATACTTTTTGATAAGGACGGCACCCTGATCGATTTTTCCCTCTGGAGAAATGCCGGTATCAATGTAATTCAAACAATTATGATTGAATATAATCTGAATGATGACAAACTTAACACAGAGCTTCAAAGGGCCATAGGCATAAAGGAAAAAGGAGTCGAGCCATTTGGAGCATTGGCCTACGGGTCTCATGAAGATGTGGCATATGGACTTCATACCGTAATAAGCAAGCATATAAATATTGACTTTGATGAATTTGAAAAACATGTGGTCGACCTCATGCGAAAGGAAGTTCTTCGGGATGATGTTGAGTTCAGGGAAATTGTAAGCATAAGAAGCTTATATGAGTATTTGAAATCGAACAATATAAAAATGGGCATGGCTACCTCAGATTCTAAGCAATCTGTAATGCATATGATAAACAAGCTTAAGCTCCATGACTGTTTTGACTTTATAGGCTCCCATGACGGGACAATGAATATGAAGCCTCATAAGGATATGTGCATGCGGTTTTGCAGCATGTATGGTTTAGAGCCCAGGGAAGTGGCAATAGTTGGGGATTGCTACAGTGACATGCTATTTGCCCTGAATTCCGGTGCCATCGGAGTCGGCGTATTGTCCGGTGTCAGCAGCAAGATTAATTTAAAGGATGTGGCAAATGTCATAATTCCTTCCGTTGAAGCATTATTTGACAGATACGTGCTTGAAGCTTTGGATGAAAAAAACTACGAGGCCAGGGAGTTGTCGGCATAAGTGCTTTTTTCTTTAATTCAGTCATAATTTCCTATATATGGTCAATAATATATATAGTATAAATATATAGGAGTGAGGATTATGAACGAATTAGAGAAGATTAAAAAAATGTACGATAACGGTTTCAGGTGCATAAGGTATGATGATACCAAGGACGGGGATATGTGCCTGTACTTCAAAAATTTTGAAAGTGAAGAATCAGATGCCTTAAGGGTTTCAGATTTTGAACAGAAAATGCAGATAAAAAGCTTCATCAAAGAAAATACCATGAAATAAAAGGGAACTTGCTTGCAAAGGTCCCTATTTATGTCCAAGAATTTCTTGTAAAACCATTCCTTCTAATATATAATGAATGCAAACAATGAAGCAAAAGCATTTGACTTTTTTTGCATTGATGATTCATTGTATCGGTGTGAAGCAAGCCTCTTTAACGGCTTGCGGAGCAAGTCGATTTGGCGGCCTGCACTTATGATATAACAGCTATAAATACAGAAGGAGTGGGAGGAATTATGAGTACTGCAGATAAGATTTTTAAAGAAATGTGTAAAGATATATTGACAAACGGGGTATGGGATACCGGTTACGATGTGAGACCAAGATGGGAGGATGGTACACCTGCTCACACTATTAAGAAGTTTGGGGTAATAAACAGGTACGATTTGCAGGAGAGCTTCCCGATTCTTACTCTCAGGAAAACAAACTTCAAAGCTGCAGTTGATGAACTTTTGTGGATATGGCAGAAAAAATCAAATAACGTAAAAGATTTGAACAGCCACATATGGGATGCCTGGGCGGACGAAACGGGGTCCATAGGCAAGGCTTATGGTTACCAGCTGGGAATAAAGCACAAATACAAAGAAGGTGAATTTGACCAGGTAGACAGGGTCTTGTATGATTTAAAACATAATCCCACAAGCAGAAGAATCCTGACCAATATATATAATTTCCAGGACCTGCATGAAATGCACCTGTATCCCTGTGCCTACGGCATGACCTTCAATGTTTCCGGTAATAAACTAAATGCCATATTGAATCAACGGTCCCAGGATGTTTTGGCAGCCAACAACTGGAATGTGGTCCAATATTCAATACTGGTACATATGATGGCCCAGGTGAGCGGCCTGGTTGCCGGGGAATTGGTTCATGTAATAGCTGACGCCCATATTTATGACAGGCATGTTCCCATAATAGAAGAGCTGATTGAAATGGAGGAGCATGACCCGCCAATTTTGGAAATAGATGAGACCATAGATGATTTTTATAAGTTTACCGTTGACAGCTTTAATCTTATAAATTACAAATATAATCCCTTTAAGGTAAAGGTGCCCATAGCGGTATAAAGGAGCAGCCATGAAATTGATAGTTGCGGTAGCAAGAGATTGGGGAATTGGAAACAAGGGTCAGCTCTTGTTCAATGTGCCTGAAGATATGGAGTTTTTCAAGAACACCACCATGAACAAGGTGGTTGTAATGGGCAGGAAGACACTGCTCTCCCTCCCGGGCGGGAACCCCTTAAAAAACAGGACCAATATAGTTTTGACAAGTGATACAAGTTTTGAAAAAGAAGGCTGTATTATCGTTAATTCCATTGAAGCCTTGTTTAATGAAATAAAAAAATACAATAGCAACGACGTATTTTTAATAGGCGGAGGAACCTTATACAACCAGCTGTATCCCTATTGCAGCGAAGCATACATTACAAAATTTGACGCCGTCCTGGAAGCTGATACTTATTTGCATGACTTCGACGAAGACAAGGACTGGCTTCTAACTTATGCATCAGAAATACATGAATACGAAGGTTTAAAATTCATCTTCACCACATACAAAAATATGGCTTTAAAAGAGCAAAATTAAAATTTACAAAAATCATCGGGGACTGTTCTTTTTGTTATTAACTTTTTAGAAAATGGTTTACATAAATAATTTTATGTAAACCAATACAAAAAAACCGTCCCCCAAAATTATTTGCGAAGACTTTTGCTACGCTCATTTTAAAGATAGGGTGATTGGTCATGTAATCCTCCTGGGTTTAATATCAGATATAATTCCCTATATATGCGCCGAATGTTTGCTTGTGGTGTGCTCCGCTTTTCCAATAAATGAAAAGGACAATCAGAAACGATATGGTTTGAGCGATGGAAATGCGGATTACCTGCAATTCATCGGTTCCGGAAAGTGTTACGACATGCATAAGATTGATAATGGTGTTATTGAAAAAGTGATCAGTCATAGGCATCCAGAGTGAACCCGTAATTTTAGTAAGCAAGCAGAATTTTGCTCCTGTGATTCCTGTTGTTAAAAAAAGTATTATGGCAGACATCACCGCCCCGGACGTACTTATTTCTCCGTCCAACAAGCTGCGTACAGGAGCAGCGATATGCCAGATTCCAAATAGGATAGATGAAAAAGCGACTGCTTTAACAAAGGAATATCTTGTTTCATAAAGTCTGATAAATAACCCGCGAAAGATACCTTCTTCCATAACAACATTGATAAGATTCCCAATAATACAAAAAGCAAAAAACAATAGACCTGTTTGCCTGCCTTGATTGCCATTAACCGCATAGCTAGTCACATAAATTTGCATGGAAGGGCTGCTGCCTCTTGATACTTGTATAAAAAACTCAGCCCCATAGGCGATCATGAACACTGCTGCACCGAGCAGCAGGCCATAAAGAGCATATTTGTCTGCCGATTTGGATGAAAAGCCGACCTCCGACCTGTTTAGTGAAAAATATCTTAATGCCAACATGAGCACGAGTATACCTGCCAATTTATGTATAAACGCTTCGCCGAAGATGCTTTGATCTGTACGGATAATCATGTATTCAACTGCTCTGAACATGAAACATATTAAATAAATGATTATGATTGATTTCACAACATTCAAATTCTTATTTTCTTTCATACTGATGCTCCCAATAATATCAATTATCTTTTTTTACACTATCATACTAATGTTCATTATAACAAATTTCTTAACCTTATTAAGTGCCTGGGCTGCAGCAAATCTTGCAACAGGTGCTAAGAATTCTATGGGATTCTTCGGGCTAAAGCCGTAAGAATGACACTCTGTGAATACATGGGATTCTTCACTGCGTTCAGAATGACACAATGTTCGGGCTAAAGCCCTCAAAATAACACTAAGTAATATTAAGGGGCGGTATTTTGTTCTAAATAGAACGAAAAACCGCCCCTTAAAAATTATTTATCGATGTGAATATTCAGCTTTTCTTTCAATGCAGCCTGTGCAGCAGCAAGTCTTGCAACGGGAACTCTGAAGGGTGAGCATGAAACATAATCAAGCCCTACCCTGTGGAAGAATTCTACCGATGCCGGATCTCCGCCGTGCTCGCCGCAAACTCCAAAGTGGAGTTGGTCATTTGCTTTTCTGCCTAATTTAACGGCCATGTCTACCAAGCTGCCAACGCCCTCCTGGTCGATTGTCTCAAAGGGGTCTTGTTCAAGAATTCTTGCTTCCTTGTAATCCTCCAGGAATTTTCCTGCATCATCCCTTGAATAACCGAAAGTCATCTGGGTTAGGTCATTGGTTCCGAAGGAGAAGAAATCGGCATATTTAGCCACTTCGTCAGCTGTTACGCATGCACGGGGTATTTCGATCATGGTACCCACAAGATACTTAAGGTCGGAATTAAATTCCTTCTTAGTTTCTTCAGCAGTCTCTTCTATTAATTTTCTCAGTATAGAAAGTTCTTCCTTCTTGCCAACCAAGGGAACCATTATTTCGGGTACCAGGTCTATATTTTCTTCCCTTGATACTTCGATGGCAGCTTCAATTATAGCTCTTGTCTGCATCCTTGCTATTTCAGGATATGAAATGGCAAGACGGCAGCCCCTGTGGCCAAGCATGGGGTTAAATTCCTGGAGGCTGTTTATTTTATCTTTCAAGTCCTGGAAAGAAACATCCATGGCTTCAGCCAATTCTCTGATATCTTCTTCCTTAACAGGCAGGAATTCATGGAGGGGCGGGTCAAGCAGTCTTATTGTAACGGGACGAACACCCATTGCCTTAAAAATTCCCTTGAAGTCGTTCTTCTGCATGGGCATTATTTCCGCCAGGGCTTTTTCTCTTTGCTCGGTCGTATCGGAGATAATCATTTTTCTTACGGAGAATATACGACTTTCTTCAAAGAACATGTGCTCGGTTCTGCAAAGTCCAATACCTTCGGCACCAAAGTTAACGGCTGTCTCGGCATCATGAGGAGTATCCGCATTTGTCCTTACTTTAAGCCTTCTGAATTCATCTGCCCAGGTCATTAATTTTTCAAAGTTTCCGGATATATTGGCAGGAACTGTTTTTATTATGCCTGCATATACGCTACCTGTGGAGCCGTCCAGGGAAATGTAATCTCCTTCACGGTAAACCACTTTATTTACAGTCATGGTTTTATTATGCTCGTCAACCGCTACGGATTCACAGCCGGCAACGCAGCATTTACCCATGCCTCTTGCAACAACCGCAGCATGTGAAGTCATTCCGCCTCTTGATGTCAGTATTCCTTTAGCCTTGCTCATGCCTTCAATGTCTTCGGGAGAAGTTTCCTTTCTTACAAGGATTGCATCCTCACCCTTTAATGCTGCTTCAACAGCATCTTCGGCCGTAAAATAGATTTTTCCTGAGGCTGCTCCCGGTGAAGCAGGCAGTCCTTTAGCTATAGGTGTCGATTTCTTAAGTTCTTCAGGATCAAACTTAGGATGCAAAAGCTGGTTCAAGGACTTGGGATCAACTCGAAGAACAGCTTCTTCCTTTGAAATCAATCCTTCTTCCACCATTTCAACTGCTGCTCTCAGGGCCGCATCTGCCGTTCTCTTGCCTGCACGAGTCTGAAGGATGTAAAGTTTGCCTTCTTCGATGGTAAACTCAATATCTTGCATATCCTTATAGTGCTGTTCCAATTTTTTCGAAACACTTATGAACTCGTCATAAATTCCCGGCATAATATCTTTTAACTTGTCGATTGAGAGGGGAGTCCTGATTCCCGCAACAACATCTTCACCCTGGGCATTAATCAGGAATTCACCAAATACCTTGTTTTCACCTGTAGACGGATTACGGGTGAAGGCAACCCCGGTGCCCGATGTGTCTCCCATATTACCGAATACCATTGACTGAACATTTACAGCCGTTCCTATATCATGGGGAATGTCGTATAAGTTTCTGTATGTAATAGCCCTTTGATTGTTCCATGATCTGAACACGGCTTCTACTGCCATCATAAGCTGTTTTTCAGGATTGTGGGGGAAATCTTCATGCACTTCGTTTTTGTAAATTTGTTTGAATTCCTGAACCAATTCTTTCAAATCATCTGCAGTCAATTCGGTATCAAATTTGTATCCGTTTTTTTCCTTTTTTGCTTCGAGAGCATTCTCAAATAAAGCTTTGGGAACACCTAAAACAACATCGCCGAACATTTGAATGAATCTTCTGTAGCTGTCGTATGCAAACCTTGCGTTTCCTGTTTTTCTTGCAATGCCTTCAACAGTAACATCATTCAAACCAAGGTTTAAAATTGTGTCCATCATTCCCGGCATTGAAAATTTAGCTCCTGACCTGACTGACACCAATAGAGGATTATCTGCATCGCCAAATACTTTTCCCGTCTGTTGCTCCAAGATTGCCAGGTGTGTTTTTATTTGGCTGATTATTTCATCCGTTAATTTTTCGCCTTGATTATAAAATTCGGTGCAAGCTTCGGTTGTCACTATAAAACCTTGAGGAACAGGCAGGCCTATATTGGTCATTTCCGCCAAGTTTGAGCCCTTGCCTCCCAAAAGGCCTTTTTGAGATGCGCTCCCTTCTTTAAATAAGTAAACCCATTTCTTGTTCATAAAGACCTCCTTTTTCTAAGATTCCAAAAATCTATATTTATTTATTTTGTATTATACCGGATTAAGTGTTTCGAAAAAAAATTATATAGTCCATAATATTATAAAATTGGTTAAAAGTACAGTATTATTTTATAAAATTTATTAATACTATAATAGCTTTGACATAACAAAGCAAACATAATATAATTGTATTAAGGTAAAAATTTCCCCTGCTTTTCAAGCGGCGGGACCTTTTAGTATCAAGGAGGAGTCTCTGATCTTTGAGAGGAGACTTACTTAAGTGAGGTTATAATGAAACTATTGGACAATATAAATACACCGGAAGATATCAGACATTTAAATACGGACGAGTTGAACACCCTATGCGGTGAATTAAGGGAATATATTTTGGAAAATGTTTCAAAAACAGGAGGACATCTTGCATCAAACTTAGGAGTAGTGGAACTGACCGTAGCCTTGCACAAGGTGTTTAATACTCCCCATGACAAAATAATATGGGATGTGGGCCACCAGACATATGCCCACAAAATCCTTACGGAAAGAAAAAATCAAATGTCATCCCTCAGACAGTACAAGGGGATAAGCGGTTTTCCAAAAAGAAATGAAAGCATATACGATGTATTTGATACAGGCCACAGCAGCACTTCCTTGTCTGCAGCCATGGGTATGGCAAGGGCAAGGGATTTAAAAAAGGAAAACTATGAAATTGTGGCAGTGATCGGAGACGGAGCCCTGACGGGAGGGATGGCCCTTGAGGCACTGAACGATGCCGGAAGGAGCAATACCAAGCTTTTGATAATATTAAACGATAATGAAATGTCCATATCCAAAAATGTTGGAGGAATATCCCGCTACCTGAGCAGGATAAGAACCAGCAAGGGATATTTGTCTACCAAGAAGGATGTGGATAAACTTCTCAGCAGGACCCCTGTTGGAAAACAGATTAAATCGGTTTTAAAGAGGGCAAAGGACGGTATTAAGCAGATAGTTGTTCCCGGAATGCTCTTTGAGGAGCTGGGACTTACATACATGGGGCCGGTCGACGGCCACAATATTAATGAAATTATTGAATACCTTGAAACCGCAAAGTATTTGGAAGGACCCATCCTGATCCATGTCATCACCAAAAAGGGCAAGGGATACAAGTTTGCGGAAGAAAGGCCCGATGAATTCCATGGGGTTTCATCCTTTAACCTTGAAACGGGAGAAGCCTTGAATAGTTCATCAGAGTCCTTTTCCGATTACTTCGGCTTAAAAATGTGCGAAATCGCCGAAAAGAATGAAAATGTAACGGCAATAACGGCAGCCATGACCGATGGGACCGGACTAAAGATTTTTGCAGAAAGATTTCCAAACAGGATCTTCGATGCGGGTATAGCAGAACAGCATGCCGTGACCATGGCCGCAGGACTTGCAGTAAGAGGAATTATTCCCGTAGTTGCAATATATTCATCATTTCTTCAAAGGGCTTATGACCAGATCATCCATGATGTGGCCCTTCAAAACCTTCACGTTATTTTTGCTGTGGACAGGGCAGGCCTGGTAGGAAATGACGGAGAAACCCATCAGGGTGTTTTTGACGAAGGGTTTTTAAGCATGATACCCAACATGATTGTGCTTGCTCCAGTCGATTACAGGGAATTCGGCAATATGCTTGAATTTGCCGTTTCATACTCCGGGCCTGTTGCTATCAGGTACCCAAGAGGCAGCATGAAGGGAAACATCAAAAACAGCCAGACTGACATTAATTTAGGCAAGGGGTATATAGTAGAAGAAGGGGAAGACATAACAATTGCCGCAGCCGGGAAAATGGTGGATACGGCCCTTAAAACCAGGGAGATTCTAAAAGAGAAAAATATTAGTGCGGAAATTATCAATCTCAGGTTTATTAAACCTTTGGACCAGGACCTAATTCTCAGGTCAGTCAATAAAACAAAATCACTGGTTGTAATTGATGAGGCACCAATATTTGCTTCTTACGCCCCAAATATAATAACCATGCTCCCAAAGGATGTCGAGGTGCTCATAAAAACTTTACCCGATAAATTTATCAAACAAGGCTCGATAGACGAGCTTTTGAGAGAAAATAAATTAGACGCAGATTCAACAGCTGCGGATATAATTAAATGGAGGGTGAAATGAAGCCGATAATAGGAGTAACAGTTGATAAAATTATAAGCGACGGTTATTGTTATGAGAGGATTAATGAATATAACCTAAAAGCTTTAATTTTATCAGGTGCAATACCCCTAATGCTGCCGATTACGGGAGAGGATGACTTGATCGACGCATACATAGAAATTGTTAACGGCCTCTTATTCAGCGGGGGGAATGATATTAGTCCCCTCATATTCGGGGAAGACCCAATTAGAGAAGTAAAGGTTATTGATTACGACAGGGATGATTTTGAAATTAAGTTATTTAAGAAAGCTGCCTCAAAAAACATGCCCATACTGGGAATCTGCAGGGGGTCCCAGGTAATTAACGTGGCGGCTGGCGGTTCATTGTATCAGGACATCTATGTTCAAAAAGATGGGACAAGGGGTCATAAACCGGAATTTGAATCGGCATGGTACCCCCATCACAGGGTCAGCATAACAAGGGATTCAATTTTATACAATATTTTACAGACTGAAGAAATAAGTGTAAATTCATACCACCACCAGGCTGTAAAAGACCTTGCTCAAGGGTACAGGGTATCGGCCCTGTCAAAAGACGGCATAATTGAAGCCATAGAATCGGTCAATCACTCCTTTATAGTGGGAGTTCAGTGGCATCCTGAAATGATGATAGAAAAATATCCTGTCTTTTTAAGAATATTTGAAGCCTTGGTGGAGGCTGCGTCAAAGAAATAATTATTCATAAATTAACAGGAAAATGTATTATTTAACTATTGAAATTATGAGGATTTTCATTTATATTATAGTTACCTGAACAATGTTACTCACTATCAAAGATAAAGGGGATTTAAGATGAATAGGGTTGAGATAGTAATCGGAGAAAAAAAGTATAATGTAAAAACTGATGAAAGTCCCGAATATGTGAAAAAAATCGAGTCTGTCATAAACGATCAAATCAATATAATAGCCAATCAAAACAAACGTTTTAATGATATAGACAAATTAATCTTAGCTTCCTTTGTCATCGTTGACAGGTATCTGAAGCTTTCTGACGAATTTGTGGAATATAAAAAAGATATGTATGAAGAAATACAGGTTTTAAAGGAAGCAAAAGAAGCCGCCGAAAGGGAAAAAGAAGAAGCCGTAAACAAGGCCGCAGATGCCGTAATCGAAAAAGAAAGAATAAAGGAAAAACTCCTGGCCAGGGATAATGACAGGGAGTATTTAAGTTCTCAGATTACAAAACTCCAGGAAAAAATTAGTGAGCAAGACCAGCAGCTTTTGAAGAGTGAAATCCTCATCAATGAATTAAAATCAAAGAATGAAGAGTTAATGGAAGAAAATGAAGAACTGACCAGGGAAAGAGAAAACTTTACAAAAGAAATAAACTTCATGAACAACACCAAGGCAAGCTTAAACGGAAGGATTTCAAAACTTCAGTTGAAGCTGAACGAAAAGGAGCAGGAAATAATCAAGCTTGAAAAAACCATCAAGGAGCTGAAGAGTGTTGTCGAAGACAAATCATTCATTGGCTCCAAAGATAAGGATATAGATTCCTTGATAAATAAAATAGATTTGTTGCAAAACAAGCTTAACGAACAGGATGAGGCCTTGGCTTCCAAGGAAAAATTAATAAATGAATTAAAAAATAATGTGGAGACATTAAAAGAAAGATTTGAAACTGTAAATGATGAGAAGGAAAAGTATTTGGAAGAGCTCTTAATAGTTACCAGCGACAAGGAAAGCCTCATAAACAGCATAAACCAGCTGCAGGAAAAGCTAAACAGAAAGGAAGCGGAAAACTTCCAGAACAGGTTGGAAATCGGCCAGCTGAGAAAGGAAAATGCGGAGCTTATGGAGCTCTTGGAAGAGGAAACGGCAAAATGATAATCGGGGACATTCCTCATGAGGTGTGTCCCCATACCTTATATGAACGCACCTGCGTTCTTTTTTAAAAGAGGAGAAGCTATGAAGGTAGAGTTACTGGCACCGGCAGGAAGCCTTGAATCTTTTTATGCTGCGGTAAACAGCGGGGCAGATTCGGTATATTTAGGGGGAAAGTTGTTTAACGCAAGGAATTATGCACGGAATTTCGATGAGGAAGAAATGAAACATATAGTCAAATATGCCCATAATAAGGGTGTGAAGGTATATGTGACCATGAACACGGTATTAAAGGATATCGAAATTACTGATGCATTAAACTATGCGGCCTTTTTATATGAAAATGATGTGGATGCCTTGATTGTTCAAGATTTGGGCTTTTTGCATTTATTAAACAAATATCTTCCGGATTTTCCGGTTAACATAAGCACCCAGGCTGTCGTCTATGATGAATTCGGGGTTAAGTTTTTTGTAGATTTTGGGGCAAAAAAAGTGATCATGGCAAGGGAACTGTCCATAGAGGAGCTAAAAGAGGCGGCAAAAAATACAAAGACCGATTTGGAAGTTTTCATTCATGGAGCCCTTTGCACCTGCTATTCCGGTCAATGCTACATGTCAAGTTTTCTTGGAGGGAGGAGCGGCAACCGGGGGAAATGTGCCCAGCCCTGCAGGTTGGACTACACTTTTTACGAAAAGGAAACAAAATCGGAAATTGAAGACTTAAGCAGGACCCCCATCCTGAGCTTAAAAGATTTCATTGCGGGGGAAAGCATATATGAACTTATTGAAGCAGGGATAAGAACCTTTAAAATTGAAGGCCGGATGAAGGGGCCCGCATATACCTCTGCAGCGGTGGAATACTACAGGAAAATTATCGATAATTATTACTCCGGCGCCAAAAGGGACACCGGGTCTTTAAAAGAAAAGGCCATGGCAACCTTCTCAAGGGGTTATACGAACGGGTATTTAAAGCCTTCAGTGAATGATGTCATGTATGCAGGGATAAGCTCTGGAGAAAAAGGAGAAAATATTGAGGAAATAGAAGAAGAGGTAAAAGACAAGGCCCAGGAGTACTCAAAGTACAGGCGAAATAAAATAGATTTCAGCATCGAGCTAAGGATCGGCAAGCCGGCCATACTAAAAATCTCTGACGGTATAAATACCCTTGAGGTAAAGAGCAGGGAAGCATGCGAATCCAGCATAAAAAACTTTGTTACGGATGAAATAATCATTGAGCAGTTGTCAAAGCTTGGGAATACCATATATGAATTAAGGAACTTGAAAATTGAAAAAGACCAGGGAGTGTTTATCAGAAAAAGCACTTTGAACCAATTAAGGCGGGATGCTGCGGAGCTTCTATTCGAAAAATGCGGCAGGTTTTATAGCAGAAAAGCAGTTAAGCCCTTTACTTATCAGGATATTTTTTCTGTAAAGAATAAAGAAAGAAAAAATCCAGAAATAAGCCTTAAAATAAACAGCCTTAATGATTTAAAGCATATTGATAAAGGAAAGGTAAGCCGTTTATACGTTCCTTATTATCTTGATATAGAAGAGATAAAAGATATTGAGATTGAAGAAAAATATTTATGGCTACCGGGCATTTTAACAAGGGCAGACTATAATGTTCTGGAGCAGAATCTTAAAAGATACGAAGAAATATTTGATGGTGTATGCGTAAACAACCCTGGATGTTTTTATTATTTTAAGGAAAAGACCGGTCTTAAACTTCACTGCGGTCCCTTTTTCAACATTATAAACACCTTTTCGGCTGAAATGCTGAGGGAGAAGGGGGCAGAGAGCTTTACATTTTCGGTGGAAACCAATATAAGGGATATGGAAAGCATGACCAAGCACACAGCCTTAAGGTCAGAAATCCTGGCTCATGGGTATGTCCAGCTCATGGTGATGAAAAATTGTCCCATGTCAATGCTTAAGAACTGTAAAAACCTTATGGATTGTGAAAAATGCGGTTACAGGGACAAGTACCAGTTAAAGGACAGGAAGGGAGTACGTTTCAATATGGAAAGGCAAAACAAACTCACTTACATATACAACAGCGTGCCCCTTACCATTATTGGGATAGCTAAGGATTTTGTTGATAAAAACATAGATTATTTTTTAATCGATACAAAGTACCTGGAAGATACGGAAGAGGTGATTGACGTCCTTTATAGGGAAATAAGGGGGTTAAAAGCTGATTATCTTTTGGAGGAAAATAAATTTACGAGAGGACATTATTTGAAAAATATACTATGATTTGTAAACAAAGCGACTCATTTGTCATCCTGAGCGACTCATTTGTCATCCTGAGCGTAAGCGAAGGATCTCACACACTTGTTATCCCGAGCGTAAGCGAAGGACCTTAAGAGATTCTTCGGGCTAAAGCCCTCAGAATGACACCGGATGTCATCCTGAGCGAAGCGAAGGATCCCATGGGATTCATCAGCCTAAAACCCTCAGAATGACAAAAATCAAAAATTACGAAAGGGAAAAAATGAAGCAAAAATCTAAATCAGTTTTGGAATTTGATAAAATAATTGAAAAGGTTGCCGAGTTTGCCGAAACAGGGATGGGAAAAGAGGAAGTATACAAGCTGGATACTTCTCACAGTCTTGAGGGTGTTAAATTTAAGCAAAAACAAACAGCCCAGGCCCTTTCCATAATTATTGAAAAAGGTTCGCCTCCCTTGGGAGGAATTCATGATATAAAGGACTATGTGAAAAGGGGAGCCGCAGGAGGAATAATATCCCTGCGGGGCCTTTTGAACTGTGCCGATACTCTAAGGGCAGCAAGGCTATTAAAAAACTATGTCCTTTTGAACAATGACGACAGGCATTATGATTTGCTCGAAGACCTGTGTCAAGGTATTTATACCGACAGGGACATTGAGGAAAGAATATATTCGGTTATCATCAGCGAGGAAGAAATTGCCGATGATGTCAGCCCGGAGCTTAAACGCATCAGAAGGGAAATTCAAATAAAAAACAATGCCATAAAAAATAAAATAAATTCTCTAGTAAGTTCTCCTTCCATGCAGAAATACCTCCAGGAAGCTATAGTTACAATGCGGAATGACAGGTATGTAATCCCCGTAAGAAAGGAATACAGAAGCATGGTTAAGGGCATAATCCATGACCAGTCGGCAACAGGGTCAACCCTCTTTATAGAGCCCATGGCCGTGGTGGAAATGACCAACGATATTGCCAACTTAAAAATTGAAGAAAAAAAGGAAATCGACCGCATACTCTTGGAGCTCAGCCTCATGATAGGGGACATAAGCGAAGAAATGCTTAATAATCAAGAGATATTAAGGGAGCTTGACTTTATTTTTGCCAAGGGGAAGTATGCCCTTAGCATTAACGGCATTGAGCCCAAGGTAAATGACAGGGGCTACATAAGGATTAAAAAGGGAAGGCATCCCCTCATACCGCCGGAAACAGTGGTACCTATAGACGCTGTCTTAGGGGACGAATACAGGACCCTTATAATTACAGGACCCAATACCGGGGGAAAGACCGTATCTCTTAAAACCTTGGGCCTGTTCACCCTAATGGGCATGGCAGGCCTCCACCTGCCTGCCGAATACGGGACCGAAATATCAGTATTCAGCGCAGTATATGCCGATATAGGGGATGAGCAGAGCATTGAACAAAGCTTGAGCACCTTTTCCTCCCATATGACAAATATCGTGAAAATATTGAAAGAGGTGGATGAAAGGTCCTTTGTGCTTTTTGATGAGCTTGGAGCCGGAACGGACCCCACGGAAGGGGCAGCCCTGGCAATTGCTATACTTGATACCCTCCATGAAAGAAGGATCGTGACAGCTGCAACCACCCATTACGCAGAACTTAAACTGTATGCCCTTACAACCGAGGGAGTCATAAACGGAAGCGTCGAATTTGATGTTGAAACCTTAAGTCCCACCTACAAGCTTTTAATCGGGGTTCCCGGAAAATCCAATGCCTTTGAAATATCAAAAAAATTAGGGCTTCAGCAGGAAATCATAGATAAGGCAAAGCAATACATGGAATCCGACAAGATTGAATTTGAAGATGCCTTAAAGCAAATCGAAGAAAACCGGGTATACATTGAAGAAAAGAAGCAGGAAATTGACAGGCTGGAACAAGAAAGCAGGAAAAAACACGGGGACTTCTTGGCCAGGGAAAGAAAAGCCCTTGAAAGAAGCGAAAAAATCATTGATGACGCCAATTATGAAGCCAGAAAAATAATTGAGAATGCCAAAAAAGAAGCTGCTGAAATCATAAAAGAATTAAGAAAATTAAATCTTGAAATGGACAAGGACAAAAACCGCCGCGCCAATGAACTGAGGCAGCTTTTAAATAAAAAAACCAAGGAATTATCCGAAAATATTTACAGGGACCAAATTGCGGAAGATGATGCTCTTGATACTGAAACACCCTTAAAAACAGGGGATGCGGTACTTGTAAAAAGCTTGAATCAAAAAGGTTATATTGTTTCGGATGTGGACGATTCCCAGAATGTAACCGTACAAATAGGCCTGATTAAAACAAAGGTAAAAAAATCAGACCTGATAAAAATAAAATCCGATGAGGAGACGAAACAAAAAGACAGCACCCACAGGATGGTTAAATTAAAGACTTCATCAATTAATCCCAAGATAGATTTAAGGGGCTACAACCTGGATGAAGCCCTGCTGGAACTTGACAAATACCTGGATGATGCCTTCATGTCAAATTTAAACGAGGTCCAGGTAATTCACGGCAAGGGTACTGGTGTCTTAAGAGAAGGGATAACCCAGTTTTTGAAAAAACACAAGCATGTTAAGGAAGCAAGGTTAGGTACCTTCAACGAAGGAGGAGACGGGGTCACTATAGTTAAATTTAAATGATTGAGGAGCAAATATGGAAAGAAAGGTAAAGAGTTTAAATTGTCCCTTATGCGGTAAAGCTATGGAAGAAGGATATGTTCATTCCAGAAAGCAAATTTTGTGGTCCGAAGATGATAAGCCCAGATTGTTTGACTTCTATGACGAGAATTTGGTGACAATGCCCATAAGGAGGGCAAACAAGGTTCCCGGGCTGAGATGCAAGGAATGCAAAATTGCATTGTTTGAGTATGAATAATTACATATTCGCTTGTCATCCTGAGCGAAAGCGAAGGATACCAATGTTTCAATGAGATTCTTCGGGCTTGCGCCCTCAGAATGACGCAATAGTTGTCATCCTGAGCGAAGCGAAGGATCCCATGTCATCCTGAACCCAGTGAAGGATCCCGGCTAAGCCCTCAGAATGACATTAATTCGAATAAATTTAAACAATTATTTATTTACATACAATACTTCTAATAGTAAAATAACATAAAATTTAGAAGAATTGTCACGAATAAGGGAGGAAATATGGAAAGAGAGATAGTAAGGCTGGATATGGACAGGGATTTTGCCGCCTTTGAAGAATTGTCGGTAATCTCTTTCGGCCAGGCAACTAATTGCAATAAGGAAATGTATGAATGGCTCTTCGATATGAACCCATATAATAAATCCGGAAATATGATGTATCTTTTAAAGGAAGGGGATAAGGTTATTGCCTGTGACGGACTTTTGCCAAACGAGCTCTATGTAAACGGAAAAGTCCTCTTGGCTGCTCACTCCGTAAAGTCCATGACCCATCCGGATTATAAAAGGCAGGGCATATTCAGAAAAATGACGGAAAACTCCTGTGAGAGAGGGAAACAGGACGGGGTGGACGTGGTAATAGGCCTGGCAAATGACCAGTCTTATCCTGCCTATCAAAGATTCGGCTGGCCCACTCTTTTTGAAAAGGAAGTATACGTAAAACCCATACTGATTAACAATATACTCAGAAGAAGAATTAAAATAGGCTTTTTGGCAGACCTGGGAAACTTAATCTTTGCTACCTTCATGAAAATCAAGTTAAAAGGACAGCTGGATAAGGAAATAGAATATGAGATACTTGATAAGGTTCCGGAAGAAATACAGCAATGCTGGGACAAATTTAAATCCAAATACAGGGTTCTTTTGGTAAGGGATTACAAATACCTGAATTACAGGTACAATGAAAGACCGGACGTTGATTATGTGACCCTGCTTGCAAGGCATAAGGGCCAAATAATCGGTTTTGCCATACTTCACAACGCGGTCGCCAACGGGTCAAAAATGACATCTGCCGTTGAATTTTTCACGGACCCCACAAACGAAAGATACATAAAAGCCCTGGCAAACGGCCTGGCCAAATATTGCTATGACAACAAGCTTGAATACGCGGTTGTCGGAACGGGCCATTACGGCGAGTACAGGAAGGTTCTTCTAAGCAACGGTTTCATGGTAACCCGTAAGCCTCCCAAGAACAATATGATGATTGCCAACATTCTTTCTGACAGGGTCACCCTGGATGAAATAATTGGCCATGATAAATGGCATATAACTCAGGGAGACGGGGAAACGGAATTAGACCTGTAGTGCACCTGTTTTTTGGCTAAGTTTTCAAAATAATAGTAAAATACGCCCAAGACTCCCCTGTAGCTTTTCTTCCAGGGCTTGTTTCTTCCACAGTAGTGAATTATTGAAGTGTTGTGGGCAATCCACCTCATGTCTTTCCTGTTGGCCAGGTTCTTGGGATTGGCATTGTAAAGAGCCAGGTACCTGTCGCTCAGGTTGTACACCATGGCGTCAAGGGGAATTGTTTTGTGGGCATAAACCCCGTTTAAAACATCCTGGTCGGGAAGAACCAGCAAGAGTTTTTTATTATTTATATATTCATATACTTCTTCAATACTTTGGTTTTTCCTGAGTTCTTTTAAATTTATAAGCAAGACCCCGGAGTTTATGTAGGTGCTTTCCACCGGCATATTGAGTCTAATCGCATTTATTTTTTTAAGTCTTTTATTTTTTACATGAGAGGCTGCAGCAAAAAAATTGCTGCCCATATCGAGCTTGTACAATTCTTCAATGCTGTTAATCACGACAATGTCAGGATCAAGATAGAGGATACGGTCCAATTCTTCCGGCAGGTATTGGGCGGCAAAAATCCGGTAGTACATTTCTTTGGGATACCTTTCAGTGACAGGGGCTCCTTCAAATATGCTTTCCGGAACTTTTATGTCTATAATATTACACATGCTGCAATCTATACTCCTGTTAATTAAGTCAAAGTCTTCTTCACTCAGGGAGGAATGGGCTATATAGACATCAAATTTAACCCTGGGATTTGACCTGATGAGGGATGTGAGCATTACCGCCAACTGCTTTATATAATTAGAGTTTAAAGTAACCAAGATATTCAAGATAAATCACCTTTCCATCATTGAAATCGTGCCGCTGATATATATTATATTAATAAAAAAAATGAATGCAAGGTGATTAAAAATAATAAAAATATCCGCTCACGGTTTCGGACACGAGTAATTCTAAAGCTCATTCCGGCTAAAAATCCTACAGCTTGCGAACTCGCTTCGCTCAAACAACGCAAGCTGTTTAACGGATTTTTAACCTGCATTCGCTAAGAATTAAGTCGTGTCCTGCAAATGTTCGCTTGATATTTTTATTATTTTTCAAGAGGAAGATGTAAATATCCGCTCACGGTTTAAGACACGAATAATTCTAAAGCTCATTCCGGCCAAAAATCCTACAGCTTGCGAACTAATTTTAAAATAGTTCCCGGCTTAGTTGACACATTAAAATTGCTGTGATATTATAACTAAAAATGAAGATGCAGCCTGCCTGACGCATAAAATACGGTAGGTTTTAGTTTTTAATAATTCCTGATTACCTTGGAGGAGAGAGATGGATTTTAAGGAAAAAGTAGCTGAAATATTTACATCCCTAGAGCCGGACCTGTCTATGGATGATGCTCTTCAATTGATAGAGATACCACCAAATGCCGAAATGGGAGACTATGCGGTACCTTGTTTTAAATTTGCAAAGAAATACAGGAAATCTCCCGCAGCTTTGGCTAATGAATTTGTTGAAAAAATAGGAAATAGAGACGAGTTCGAAAAGATAGAGAGCGCAGGCCCCTATGTAAACTTCTTTGTGAACAAGTCCCAGTTTGCTGAGAAAGTTTTGAGAAAGGCTTTTGAGGAGAAGGAAAATTTCGGAAAGACAAACGTTGGGGAAGGCAAGACCGTAATAGTTGAGTTTTCATCTCCCAATATAGCAAAGCCCTTTCATATAGGCCATATACGTTCAACCTTGATAGGAAATGCCTTATACAAGATCTATACATATTTAGGTTACAATACAATAGCAATTAACCACCTGGGAGATTACGGAACCCAGTTCGGTATGCTTATTTCAGCTTATAAAAAATGGGGAACTCCCGAAGTTGTTGAAGCTATCGAAAGAGACCCTATTAATGAACTGATGAAGCTGTATGTGCGATACAACAAGGAAATAGAAACCCATCCGGAATACCAGGAAGAAGCCAGATATTGGTTTAATCAGCTGGAAAAAGGCAACGAAGAAGCTCAAAGGCTCTGGGCCTGGTTCAGGGAAGTGAGCCTGAAGGAGTTCAACCGGGTTTATGATATGTTTGGCATAAAATTTGATTCCTATGCCGGGGAAAGTTTTTATTCGGATAAGATGCCTGCAATAATCGATGAATTGGAAGACAAGGGCCTTCTCAAGGAATCGGAAGGTGCAAAAATTGTTGAGCTTTCAGATTACGGCCTGACCGATGCCCTAATTCAGAAGAGTGACGGGTCAACCCTCTATGTAACCAGGGATGTGGCTGCCGCTAAATACAGAAAAGATACCTATAATTTTTATAAGAATATATATGTGGTTGGAGCCCAGCAGAAACTCCACTTCGACCAGTGGAGAAAAATCATAGACTTGATGGGATACGACTGGGCATATGACTGCGTGCACGTCATGTTTGGAACCGTAAGTCTGGAAGATGGTGCCTTATCAACAAGAAAAGGAAGAGTCGTATACCTGGAGGATGTTTTAAATAAGGCCATAGAAAAAACCAGAGAAATTATTGAAGAAAGAAATCCAAACCTGGAAAACAAAGAAGAAGTTGCAAAACAGGTCGGAATAGGGGCAGTTATATTCCAGGAACTTTTCAACAACAGGATTAAGGACTATGTGTTCTCCTGGGATAAAACCCTGAGTTTTGAAGGGGAAACGGGACCTTACGTCCAGTATACATATGCAAGGACCTGCAGCCTTCTCAGAAAGGCAGACCTGGAGATAGATGATGATGTGGACTATACTCTATTAACCGACAATGAATCATTCAATGTTATAAAGAAATTGGATGGATTTAAGGCAGCGGTTTTAAACGCCCATGACAAATACGAGCCTTTCATGGTCACCCGATACCTTGTGGGTTTAGCCCAGGAATTTAACCGATTCTATCACGGATGCCCCATCATTACAGAGGATGAAAGGATTAAAAAAGCAAGACTCCTCTTGACCTTAACCGTAAATCGAGTTCTTAAAAAGGGACTTGAGCTATTGGGCATGGAAGCCCCGGAAAAGATGTAAAAAGAATGCCTGGCACGGAAATGCCGGGCTTTTTTTTATAAAAACGTCAAATTATCTCCTTATTCAACAATACATTTCACCGTTCTACATTGAGCATTGGTGATTATTGCCTTATACTTAAAGTTGGACAAGGAGGATTGAAATGAAAGGGAAAAAATATTTGACTCTTTTAGCTGCAATATGCATTTTTTCTTACTTTATGATGGTAAATTCAGGTGCCAGCACCCTTGATGAGAATAAACACACTTATGACAAAATACCTCAGGAAGAAACGATAAAAACAAATATTTACGACTACAGGGATCTATATGAAAAGGCATTAATTGACTTTACAAAAGAAATTTCGGGTTTGGAATATGACCTTTGCAAGTTTCTTGTGGTCGAATGCAGGGAGAATCACCTTGATCCCTTCCTGGTATTGGGTCTTATTAAAAGGGAAAGTGATTTTAATCCCAAGGCTGTTGGGGCGGGTGGAGAGCTTGGACTGGGCCAGCTGATGGAAAACACGGCTAGGGTTATTGCAGAAAACTTAGGTTATGCTTATGAGCATGAAATGCTATTGGACCCTGAGTTTAATTTAAAGCTTACCATTACCCAGCTTTCATACCTTAAGAACCTCTATGAGGATGACCTCCATAAGGTTCTTACTGCTTACAACAGGGGTCAGCAAGGCCTGAGAAATTATTTAAAAACATACAATGAAAGGGGCATAAGCGATTATTCATCCAAAGTTTTGCAGTATGCCACGGACTTCAAGGAAGAATTCCGAAAGAGATAATAGGATTTGATAATTTTTGTATTTGATTGTATAATGGAATCGCAGTCACTGCTGCGGATTCTTTTTTTAGGAGAAAATATGCAGGACAAAATACAAAACCTCTTAAATTACTGTTTTAAAGATACAGACTCCATTGAGTTTCAGTTGTTTTTAATAAGCGTAAAATGTCTTCTTCCATTTGAAAACAAGATAGGATGCCTTTTTGACAGGGATAGGTATAAAAAGGAACTTGAATTATTTTCTTGTTATATGGAAAGAGATGATGAAACAATCTCTTATTGGCTGCAAAATAAAAAGCCTTCAAGCAAAAGTGATGAGCTTTCCGAATTTAAAATCATTCCTGTTGTCATAGCAAACACCATTTGGGAAAATACAATCGAAGAAGTTTTAAAAGCGGTTACCTTTTACACTTTGAATAATAACGCCATATTGAATGCCTTCCTTGTTACATCAGCACTTTTTGAGCATTTGAATGACTCTGACCCGGAAAGGATGGAGGAAGCAACCAGGGAGAGGCTCATAAATTTTTCAATCAAGGAGTTTTTCGCCCAAATTGGAATGGAAATCAGCAGGAATTACATGATTGCTTTTGAGAGAGAGAGAATAAAGCTGCTCTCAAAGCCTGTGCTTTTCGATGATTATATGGTTAATAACTATAGGGTTTTAAATTACATATTTGAGAAGGATGATACTAGGGACAGTAATTTGAATCACGATGAGGACAAGGAAGACCTTATAAAGAACTTTTCCATTTATTTGTATAAACTCAGAAAAGGTTTAATAAGCCCCGAAAAATTAATAATACCGGATAAGATTCCGGATATCAGGGAATGCTTAAAAAACCCGGCCTTTACCCATCCCCTCCTGGGAAGGTGCCAAGTGTTGAGAATAACCGGAAATACGGCTTTGGTAAGGAATAAGTCGGGGCTCTTGAGGATAAGGATATGAAAATATTGTTGGTAAGTTTGGATTCAAAGTATATTCACGCAAATTTAGCCGTGCGGTATTTAAAAAAATATTGCAGGACTTTTAATATTGCCATAAAAGAATTCACCATAAACCAAAAGCAGGAATACATATTGGGAGAAATACTGGCTGAAGACCCGGACATCATTTGTTTTTCCTGCTACATATGGAATATTGATTATATCAGGGATATTTCATACATAATTAAGGAAGCAAACAAAAAGCTAAAGATACTTTGCGGAGGTCCCGAGGTTTCCTATGAAATAAGGGATTTTATGGAATCCAATTCCTCAATAGATTATGTAATCTTCGGAGAAGGAGAAGAAAGTTTCAGGGAATTTCTTGAAGAAATCCATAAACATAAACCGGACCTTGGCAAAATCAAGGGTCTCGCCTACAAGGAAAACAATGAAGTTATAATTAACGAAGGCAGGGCTCCCATTGATAATCTTGATATAATTGATTACCCCTATGAGGAAGGGGAAGAATTCGATAACAAGATAATATATTACGAATCCTCAAGGGGATGCCCTTTTTGCTGTTCTTTCTGCTTGTCCTCCCTTTACAAAAAACTTAGGTTCTTTTCCATGGAAAGGGTTAAGAGGGACCTAAAAATGCTTTTGAATACCAGGGCAAGGCAAATCAAGTTCGTGGACAGGACCTTCAATGCGGATTACAGGCGGTCCATGGAAATTATGGAGTATATAGCTAAAAACAACAAGAATAATATGACAGTGCATTTCGAAATTACCGCAGACATCATAAATGACGAGTTCCTTAATTTCTTAAGTAAAATGCCCGTCAACATGTTCCAGTTTGAAATAGGGGTTCAGTCCCTGAATGAAGATACTTTAAGAGAAATAGACAGGCACATGGACAAGGAAAAATTGAGCCGGGTTATCAGGCAAATCGGGAAAAACAAGAATATCCATATGCATCTGGACCTTATCGCAGGCCTGCCCTATGAAGATTATGAAAGTTTCAAAAAGTCCTTTGACGGGGTATATCAGCTTGATGCCGAGAAGATACAGTTAGGTTTTTTAAAAGTTTTAAAGGGTACCAAAATCTTCAGGGACAGGGATAAGCACGGGATAAAATACATGGAAAAAGCCCCCTATGAAGTGATATGCACAAAATATATGAGCCTGGAAGAATTATTAAAATTAAAAAAGATTGAAGATTTGGTCAATAGATATTATAATGAGAAATACTTCTACAAATCCTTAAAATACTTAACAGATACGGAATTTCCCGATTCCCCCTTTGAGTTTTACGAATCTTTCAGTGATTACTGGCTCAAGCATGATTTGTACAACCAGGCCCACAGCAGGAAAAATCTTTACAAGATACTCTATGATTATGTAAAATACCGTAAAGGCATGGACCATGAGTTCATAGAGACCCTGAAATTTGATTATATATTTAATAACCAGTTTGAAGAGTTGCCGGACTATTTGGACAGGGAGTCGGAAGACAAGTTTAAAGACATAAAGAAGCGGCTGGCTCATGATACAGATTTTAAGAATAAATATTTCCCTTCAAAAGAAGGGAAAATAATTAATGATTTCAGGATTTCGGAAATCGGAGGAAATATTATCTTGTTTATATACAGGGACAGGGAAAATATTTTTAACAGGTGCGAAACATATGTGGTTAATAACCTAGAGGAGGAAGAATGGACAGGGCTGAATATTTAGAAGAATTCTTTACAAAAAAAAGAAAGGATATTTCCTTTATCAGCTTGAGAAAGGGTGCAAGAGTCAACTTCAAGGATAAAGCATATGTTACCACAAAGGAGCTCCCGGTACCCGTAAGGCTTGAAAGGCTGTTGGAGGATATAAGAAAGCAGGGCCAGATTGACGGAATAACCCTCAACAACATAATTGACGGAATCATATATTTATTTGGGACAGACAAGGATTTTGAATACATAAAGGATTATAAGGACATGTTTGAGAAGCTTAGCTTCGGCTTCATGCCCTATATCATATATTGCATAAACAACGACATTAAGGCTGAAGACGGGGTTGTTTACGGAAAAGCCTTGGTTAACAGCGAAGAAAACGAAAAAACCTGCTTCATCTACGCTTCCTGCCTGGAGAAAATGGGGATGGACCTCCACGAAAAAGGGAAGGACACCAGCCGGTATTTTTTGGAAGAAGCTAATTATTATTTTGAAAAGTGCCTTGACTACAATGACAGGTTTTCCCTGGCTTATTATAAGTTAGGCTTTTATTACAAGAGGAAGCAGCAGTATATTAAGGCGGAACTAACCTGGCAGAAACACCAGGAATTGGACGATGATGATTTAAGAGTAGAAGAAATAAGGAATGAATTGATTCAATTAAAACCTTATGTTGATTTTGAAAAGGGATATAATTTGGTACTGAAGGAAAAGCCGGATGAAGCTTTGGATCTTTTACTGCCCCTGGTGAAGGACTATAGCGGCTGGTGGAATTTGTTGTTTTTCATAGGCCTTGCCTACAGGTCCAAGGGAGAGTATGACATAGCGGAAAAATATTTTGAGAATGTATTGAAGATTGACCCTGTTCAAAAAGAAAGCCTGAATGAATTAGGCCTTTGCAAGATTGTAATGGGTAAATATGTTGAAGCGGCAGAGCTATTCACAAAGCTCCTAAGCCTGGACCCGGGAAACTGCGAGGTGTTCTGCAACAGGGCCGTGGCTTATTTATACAATAATCAGATGGACAAGGCCAGGGAAGATATTCAAACAGCTTTAAAAATCAATCCCAATGATCCTGTGGCCTTAAGCATTAAGGAAGAATTGGAGAAAAACATTGAAACATGATTGGCAGACAAAAAATATGACATATATATTGATTAATTTTAATAATTATTGCAAATTTTATTGAAAATCATCCGATATTGCTTGCACAAAATATGAAAATTATGTTATAATAGACTTGATTAAGCCAATCGTGAAGCAGGTTGGAGATAAAAAATGGCGAGAAAAAATTTTGGTTTAAAAAATTTCTTCCTATCCTTTGTGATAGTAGTTATAGCCATTTATATATTTCAAAATTTCAAGTCCCCCGCAGACTTCATGATAGTGGAAAACGGAATTTTGGAGGATGTAATAAAGGCTGAGGGAATTGTTATAAAAGATGAAAATGTATACAAGGCAAACATTGATGGCAACGTTTTATATTATTGCGAAGAAGGAGCCAAAATTAAAAAAGGGCAACTGATAGCCGATATTAACACCGATGCTGATTCAGTTGAAGTAAACAGACAAATTGCCGAAATTCAAGCTGCCATAGACAGGCTGGAAAAGAGCGATCAGCTTTTATCCCAGGAAAGCTTCACTGCTTATCAAAATGAATTGCAAATCAGCATATTGAACAATGACCTGGAAAATATGTATGATATAGTGGAACAAATGGCAAACGGAAACTATTTGGGCAGCAGGTATGAAGGTTATACGGCCGGCCAGCTGTATGACATGAAAAACAACCTGGTAAACAGCATTTCCACCCATAAGGTTGCCCACTATTCGGACCGGGCAGGAATCATTTCATATAAAACCGATGGCCTGGAAGGAATTTATAATTTTGAAAATGTTTTGGACATGACCCCCAGCAGCTTCAACAAGCGTGAATATACAATAAAAAGCAAAAAAGAGCATATTCAAAGCGGTGAAGACTTCTATAAAATAATCAAAAATTTTGAATACTATATAGCAGCAAGGGTAAATAACGAAAAGGCAAAGCTGTTTGAAGAAAATAAATACATAAAGGTCAGGGTCCTGTCTGACGGAGGCCAGCACTTAGTCTGGGGCTATATAGAAAAAATAAATTACGGCAGTGAGGAATCAGTCTTAGTCTTGTTTTTCGACGACTATTTCTACAAGGTATATGATAAGAGGTATGTAAATATTGAGCTGATTACGGCAACCTATGAGGGCCTTAAAATAAAGAACCAGGCACTGACTGAGCAAAACGGGATGAAGGGCGTATATGTGCAGGATGCCAGCAATATTATAAAATTTTTCCCCGTTGAAATATTAGGCAGCGATGAAGAGTATTCCATTGTTTATCCCGGGGATTACATTGGGGTAAACGAAAGAAATATTATAAAAGTAGGGGAAAAAAGATACCCAACGATTAAAATATTTGATAAAATAATACTTGAGCCTGACAAGGTGTATGAAGGCCAGATAGCGGATTAGGAGGCAAAATTGAACATTAAAGAAAATATTGACGACATAGTGAAAAGGATTGAAGTTACCTGCAAAAAAGCCGGCAGAAATCCGAATGATATAACACTGATAGCTGTGTCTAAAACAGTTGAATCTCCTAAGGTCAGAGAAGCTCTTGAAGCAGGTATCGACAATCTTGGAGAAAACAGGGTTCAGGAATTAATAAAAAAATACGAGGATCTCAAGGATACAGGTATAAAATGGCACATGATAGGCCACCTGCAGAAGAATAAGGTAAAGTACATAATTGACAAGACAGTCCTCATTCATTCGGTGGACAGCCTGAGTTTAGCGGAGGAAATAGACAAAAGGGCAAAAAATAAGGGCCTGGTCGCAAATGTGCTAATTGAACTAAATATTGGAGAAGAAGAAAGCAAATTCGGTATAAAAGAAGAAAATATATATGACTTTATTAAGAGCTTGGAAAACTTTGAGAATATCCGAGTTTTAGGCTTGATGACGGTTGCCCCTTTTTGCGAGAACCCCGAGGATGTGAGATGGGTTTTCAAAAAAATGAAGGATATATATGATAAGATCTCAACCATGAATTTGAAAAATGCAGAGATGAAATATCTGTCCATGGGCATGACAAATGATTTTGAAGTTGCTATTGAGGAAGGCTCTAACATGATTCGTATCGGAACAGCTATATTTGGAGCCAGAAAATATAAGGAGGAAGAGTAAATGAGTGTAATGGAAAAAGTAAAGGACTTCATAGGCATCACAGACCTGGAAGAAGACTATGAGGAGGAGGATCTTGTTTCTGAAGGCAATACCGACAGGAACAAAAATGAAAGAATGGACGGTTACGCTAAAAAAAGCAATGTAATCAAGGTTCATTCCAACACCGATATGAAAGTCTTTATATGTGAGCCGGCAAAGTACGAGGATTGCACAAAAGCAGTAGATGAAATCAAGAACAGAAAAGTTGTTGTCCTCAATATCGAAGGGATGGAGCTTGAGGATCAAAAGCAGGTATTTGAATTCATCAAGGGTGCTGTATATGCACTGGAAGCAAGCATCCAAAAAGTATCAAACGGAATATTCGTATTAGCTCCCAACAATGTACAAATTGACGGAAGATTAAGAGACAGGTTTGAAAGGAATTATTACTACGGTAAATAAGGAGCGTATATGTTTTTTGTTATACAGGTAGCCCTTGGAACACTATTGAGAATAATATATTACTTAATACTGATCCGGGCAATATTATCATTTTTCCCAACCCTACAAACTTCAAAGATTTCCTACTTTATCTATCAGATGACCGAGCCTGTACTGGCTCCATGCAGGGCAATTTTAGATAAATTAGGATTAGGCATGGGAATGTTTGACTTTTCACCAATCTTAGCAATCATATTGTTAAATCTTATGATAAGGTTGTTATTCTATATATAAAATGCCTCTAATGGCCTATCCCTGTCAATTCAGGCAAGGTCATAATATAAAGGGCATGCTTAAAAGGAAATAATGAAAGATTTAGAAAAATATTTTGATTTCATCAAGGATGATGAAGCAAGAGAGGCGGTCAAAAAAATTCATGACAAGGCATTGTATGTTAGTAAGAATCACATGACCGCAGCAACGGACTTCATAAATCCATATATTGTTGAAATAAGCATACCGGTAATAAAATACTATGATATAGATTATGAAATTTTCCCCTCATATGAAAAATGTGAGAGGAAAGTTTTCATTTTATACCCTCAATATTGTGAAACAGATGTTAGTGAGTTTATTTCCGGTATCCGGATTAAGAATAAATCCAAATTCAAAAAACTCACCCATAAGGATTACCTTGGGGCACTTATGTCCCTGGGCATTGAAAGAAGCAGGACCGGGGATATATATGTCTTTGATGATTATGCGGATATTCTTGTTCACAGGGATATAGCCGATTATATAATTTACAATCTGGATAAAATAGGTCATAATAAAATAGAAGCAGAAATAATAAGTTTAGACCGGGTGGAATATAAGGAAGAAGAACATGAAATTTTGGATATAATAAGCTCTTCTATGCGGCTTGATAACCTTGTGAAGCACCTTGCAAAAACATCAAGGGAAAAGGCCGGTGACATAATAAGGTCGGGCAGGGTCAAAGTCAACCACATTCCCGAAGACAAGGCAAGCACCGAATTAAAGGAAGGGGACCTCTTGTCCATAAGCAAGGCAGGGCGGTTTAAAATACATAAAATATGCGGCAGGACAAGGAGCGGAAAGATAGTAATAGAAATCAAGCATTATGTTTGACAGGAGTACTTATGAATATTTTGGCAGGCAGTATAATAATTTTATCGGTAGTCTTGGACCAGGTAAGCAAGTTATGGGCGGCAGATGTTTTAAAAGACGGCGGGTCAATAAAAATATTGGGAAATTTTTTGCGTTTGACCTATGCAGAAAACAAGGGGGCAGCATTCAGCATATTGCAGGATCAAAGGATTTTCTTTTTGATTACCACCATCCTCATGCTGATGTTCTTGGGATATATATATTTTAAAACAAAGAATATATCCAATTTGTCCAAAATATCCATTGCCATGATAAGCGGAGGAGCAATCGGAAATTTCATCGACAGGCTGAGATTAGGTTATGTTGTTGATTTTATAGATGTAAGGTTCGGAAATCTCTATAATTTTCCCGTATTTAACATAGCGGACTCCATTATCGTATGCGGAACCCTGCTCATGGTTATATTGATACTTTTTAACAAGTTTGAAACGAGTGAAGGTAATGAAAGCTGATAATAACTTTGATTATATTGACTTTGATGATGGGGACGACTTTGAGGATACTTTTCTTCCCGGTGATGAAGAAAAGAAAGTCATTTTGCTTTCAGATACAGAAGGGCAGAGAATCGATGTCTACCTTTCAGATAAATTGAATGAATCGCGGAATTACGTGCAAAAACTTATAAGCGAGGGCAGGGTCACCCTTAATGAAAAACCTGTTAAGGCAAACTATAAGGTCAAGCTGAAGGATGAAATAAAAATTGTAATTCCACCTCCTGAAATTCTGGATGTGGTACCTGAAAACATCCCACTGGACATTGTTTATGAAGACAAAGACCTGGCAGTGATAAACAAGGCCCAGGGAATGGTGGTTCATCCGGCACCGGGTCATTATTCCGGCACCTTAGTTAACGGTCTCATGTATCATCTGAAAGATTTATCAACCATTAACGGGGTATTGCGTCCCGGGATTGTTCACAGGTTGGATAAGAATACTTCAGGTCTCATGCTGGTTGCCAAAAATGACAGGGCCCATAATTTTTTGGCCCAGTGCTTAAAAGAGCATTCGATTAAGAGGATTTATTATGCCTTAGTTCACGGAAACATTAAAAATGATGAAGGGGAAATCAATGCCCCCTTGGGCAGAAGCGAAAAGGACAGAAAAAAACGCACCGTGACAGGTAAGAAGGGCAAGGAAGCAATAACCAATTATTGGGTGGTTGAAAGATACGGCAATTACACCTTGGTAAAATTAAGGCTGAAAACCGGCAGAACTCATCAAATAAGGGTTCATATGAAGCATATAGGTCATCCCCTTGTGGGAGATGATGTTTACGGGAATAAGACAAACAAATTTGGTCTGGAAGGGCAGCTTTTGCATTCGAAAACTTTGGGATTTGTTCATCCCACCACCGGTCAGTACATGGAATTTGACAGTGATTTACCGGATTATTTCATAAATGTCCTGAACAGAATAAAATGACAACTGGTGTGTCTTTGTTATGAATAACTTACAACTGTCATTGCTATGAATACACCATAGAGTCATCCTGAGGGCTTCAGCTCGAAGGATCCCATGAGCTCACATAGTGTCATTCTGAACGCAGTGAAGAATCCCATCATTTAATGAGATCCTTCGCTATCGCTCAGGATGACAAAGTATAAGGATACAGTTCAAACAGGAGGGTAGTATGAAAATAAAGGCTAATATAATGGATGAAAAGGCCATCGAAAGGGCTATAGTCAGGATTGCCCATGAAATTATAGAAAGAAATAAAGGCGTGGAAAACATAGTAATGGTTGGTATAAAGACGAGAGGCTGGCCCCTGGCTCTCAGATTAGTTAAAAAAATCGAAGAGATAGAAGGCTCCAAGGTACCGGTCTTCCCTTTGGATATAACCTATTACAGGGATGATCTTGAAAAGGACGACAGGGCCCCCTTGGCCGTTCAAAACTTTGACTATAACATTAAGGACAAAACGGTTATTTTGGTTGACGATGTTTTATACACGGGAAGGACCGTCAGGGCAGCCTTAGATGCCATCGTGGACCAGGGAAGACCCAAAAATGTTGAACTGGCCGTATTGATAGACAGGGGACACAGGGAATTGCCCATCAGGGCGGACTTCATCGGAAAAAATGTACCAACCTCAAGAAGCGAAAGGATAAGCGTCCAGCTTATAGAAACGGATAATATAAACCAGGTGGTAATAACCGAATAAACGAATAAAATAAAAAAGATCTGAGATGGATTATTTCATCTCTTTTTTTTATTGGGCAAAATTTAAATTGATTATTTTGTCGAAAAATGATAAAATTTCTTTATTGTCTGTCAATTGCTCATTTGAATACAGCAATAAATAATTAGCAACCAAAAGGAGTAGATGATGAGTATTGGTGTATATTTTAAAAATGAAGTGAAACTAAATGATGAGGTTAAGATTACTTTAAACAGTGGAGCAGTACATACAGGTAACGTAATTTCATATGATGACAATTTAGTGCTGATTTCAATCAATGGACGACCAAAACCCATAAACTTTAACGGTATTGCCGATTATGAAATCATTGAAAGCAGTATCAAAAATGATTCCCCCTTCCAAGAAAACATAAAAGCTTCCCTGGACTTTTTCTCCGCCATTAATATTGAATATGAATTTTCGGCTGCTGATTTCAGCAGAGAACGAAAATTGGTCAAGTACAGTTTACCAGATGTATTTTTAAGTATCGAGAATTCTTTTTTATATGCCGTAAGGTTAAAGGAAACAGACCCCAAATTCGGAAGAATGGACAGAGTAATTGCATCAATCAGGCATCTCCAGGAAATTAGAAACCTCGACTTCTATAACTATGCTTTAGGTGAAGCATACTTTGTTTGCGGGAATTTTAAAGAAGCGGCGGATTATTATTATAAGGCAAAAAAATACTTAGCTTCCATTGTCATGTATCAAAAATCCAATAATGATGAAGGAGCCAGGCTGGCATCGGCAATGTCCTGCTTAACTGCCGAAAACATTTTCGAAATAATTGATATCTTTAAGCTCATGGTCGTAAGCACCGAGAAAATAAAAGATATTTCTGTTTTGTATGAATGTTTTAACAAGAATGAAGATAATTTAAAGAGTGAAACTATAAAGCTTTTCACGGATGCTTTTGTTTACTTTTCATCCCTTTCCAAAATCAGCCTGAATTGGCCTGATACTCATACATACTATTCAAAAGATAATTTGCTGTCTCTTATTAATCAAGTGGCAGAAAACACTATTTTCAGGAAAGAAAATCCCCTGGTTGATTTTATAAAAAAAGAAATAAATAAGAATAAAGATACAGACGGAGTTTACGGCAAGGTTTCACCGGGTGTACCCGGTGGCAGGTCCATGGCTGAAAAACAAGTCACGCCCAGGCAAAATTTTACCGGGACAACAAGGGAAGGTTATATTAATTCTTATACTCCCAATAAAGAAATGGGCATCATTTATTCAGGAAGGAATGCATATAGCTTCCTGCTCAGCAGGGTGAGTGATAAAGCATTGGCAGGAAAGCTCAGTACCGACTATGATATATCCGGATTAGAGGTGTTCTTTGAGACAAGCAGATTACCGGGAGGAAAGATTGTAGCTGTTAATGTAAAACCTAAAAATCCCATTCCGCAAGAGGTTCGCAAATCATATGAATCTTTTGCGCCCAAAACAAATACAAGCAGGGCTGAGCAAGAAAATTTTGCGGATCCAGAAAAAAAGGAAAGTATTCTCTTGTCCCTGGTTAACAGGAATCCTAACAATGAGAAGCATGTGGGCGATTTAATTACTTTTTATTTGTCTATTGCAAATCAAGACCCCGATTCCATAAAAAAGGCCTTGAGACTGGTAGAAAGACATAAAAAGTATTTTGAAGAGGAGAGAGTATTCCTGCAATATATTCGAATATATGAGAAGGCAAAGGACTATGAAAAGCTGTTAAAGTACTATAATTTAGTAATTCAAAACACCGATGCCGTAAACAGGAAACTCCATTATTTGAATTTAAAGGCGGATATACTGTCAGATTCAAACAAGGGCTGCCTGGACTATGAAAAGGCCATCGAAACATACCAGGAATGGATATCCGTAAAGAATAAAAACAAGGTATTGTTAGGGATTAAAGACGATTATGCCGGGTCTTATGCTTCCATTGAATTAAATATTAAGAGGAGATTAGCAGTTTGCTATTTGAATCAAAACAATGAACAAGAAGCCAAAAAAATAGCTTCAGAAATCATAGCCCATAATCCTTCGGATCAAATAGCCACCGGTATTCTGCAGGGAACCTATTTTCTTAATAATTTGGAATTGGACCAGCAGCCGGATGCTGATGACAACAACTTGTATTACTATGATTTTGAGCTGGATGATATTATGCAGAACAGGTTGAGTAATTTTAAATTATCTGTTGTCTTTACCCATGTCAATGATTTGGAGGATGAGAAATTAAAGGGGAGCATTTCGGTTGCAAGGAGCAAAATCAGGAAACTGGAAGACAGTTTAAATACCTTAAATACGCAAAGACCTAAGGATTACAGAAATACCTGCCTTGCAATTGCTAAAATAATCGACCAATATATGTCTAAGGACACGGAAAAAGATCGTTTATTTAATAAAAAAGTTCGATTTGAATATATGATAAGGAGCTTGGTTGCTGAAGGAGACCTGTCGGTTAAAACCGAGGAAGTTCCTCTTGATGCAGCAAGATATTTATACCTGGAATCCAGTGCAGAGATTGAACAATTGAATCAGCAGCTTTATATCAATGCTTATGTCAGGTATATAGTATCATTTTTCGTTGAGAGGAAAGATATTCCCATCGGTGTGACAAAATCAGGCGTAAACCTTAACCCCACAACCCCCTTAAGCTATTTTTCCAGGTACCGGTTAATTGAAAGCGGGGTAAACTTTGTAAATGCATGTACCATGCTATTTATTAAAAAGAATAATTTAATAAGTCAAATATGCCAGCAGATTTGCGAATCAAAGAACCAGGATTTAATATCTTCAATAACGGAGGTTTTTGAAACGGCTTTGGGAATTGACAGTTTTGAAAACATAAATTCCAAGAATCTTGAAGACCTTTGGATTAAATATATATTTTGGTTTAAGCAGAAACTGCAGGATTTCAAGCAAGCGGTGAAAGAAATCGATAAGATTGAATTCTCCACATTCTGGCTGGAGCACCATATTGAAAAATTAGAGGAATATTTAAGATACAATATCCTTTTGGCAAAAGATAACGAGCGGATGAAGGAAGTAATAGGTCTGTTAAACATTGCAAGTCGTTTTGTCTCGGATAAGGACTTTGATAACAGGGAAACGGCTCTGAGAGATATAATAAGGAAAGGCAGAAGCTTAGAAAAAGATATATTTGAATCGCCAACTCCCTTTGCCTTTGATACCGTCAGACAAGTGTTGCCTGAAATATGCAATGTGGCAGAAAAGAAGCTCAATGAATTGTTTGTGGCCTACAAGCCTGAATTATCCGTGGAAATCATAAACAGTAACACGTTTTTGAACAACAGGGAATGCGAGTTAAGGTTTGTTTTAAAAAATAAATTGTATTGTCAGACAGTCAGGGAAATAGAAATCAGCTCAACAAGTCACGCCGCTTGTATAATGAGGGATATCAACAAGGATTATATCAAGGGGGGAAATGATGAAACTTTAATTATTGCCGTTAAGCCGACAGCTGACCAGATAAGCAGGAAGGCCTTCCAGTTTAATCTGACCATAAAATACAAGTATTTGGTATCCCCCGATGATACCATTGAGGCTTGCTGGAGCGAGGATTTTTCAATTAATTTATTTAAGGAAGCAGACTTTATAGAAATAAACAATCCCTACAGTGCCATAGATACAAGCGGGGAAGTAAGAGATGAAAATATGTTTTTCGGCAGGGATGAATTTATAGCCGGAATTGTTAATACTCTTAGAAACAAGGATAACACCCTGCTTAGGTCAAAATGCATAGCCTTATTCGGTCAAAAAAGGGCAGGCAAATCTTCTGTTTTATACCACCTGGAAAACAGGATTAAGTCTGCTTATAAGAATTCAATAGTGATAAAATTGGGCAACATTCAAAACATTCTCAGCGGCAACGACAGCAAATCGGTAATTACCAGCTTCAGGCACAGGATACTGACATTGATACAGGAAAAACTGGAAGATCATTTTCCTGAGCTTTTGGCAAAAATGGAAGCATGCAATCTATCTTTCCCGACTATTGACGAATTGACCGGTGAAATAGGTCCCAGCTTGTTCATCCGTTTCTTTGAAAATTTCAATAAAAGAGTCATTAACAAGGACTACAATATAGTGATATTGATTGATGAATTTACCTATGTTTACGGTGAAATAAAGAAGGGGAAATTGGATTATACCTTCATGCAGCTATGGAAGGCCATGATACAGGATTTGGAGTTTGTCGGAATTTTAGTCGGACAAGACTATATGGAAAAGTTTATAAATGACTTTGCCAATCCCTTCGGCACGGTAAAAAAAGAGCGGGTTACCTATTTATCCCGTGAAAGCACCAAGGAATTATGCGAAGTCCCCATTCAAATAGTTCATGAAAACGGGGAAAGAGAATCCAGGTACAAGGATGAAAAAGCCTTTGAAAGAATTTGGCAGGCAACGGCCGGAAGTGCTTTTTATACGGTAAAAATCTGCAGTGCCCTTGTAAATTACCTGAATGACAAAAAATCCCCCTATATAGTTGAGGCTGACATCAAGAATGTTATCAACAACATACTTCTTCAGGATAACGGGAGGTTGTCGGAATCAGAATTTGATGCCTTGTTCAATGACGAAGGAGATATTGAAGATAAGACGAAAAAGGAAGACAATATTAAAATACTTAGGAAAATCGCACAAATGTCACAGAAGGATGATTTTTGCCTGAGAGGCGATATTACATGTGATCTGCCTGAAGAGAGGGTTGATATGTTACTCCAGCTTTTATGTGACAGGGATGTATTGGAGCAAAAAGAAAACAAGTATAAGATCAAGGTAGGCTTGTACAAGGATTGGCTGATAAAAAAATACGGAGGTAGCAATTAATGGATAATCCTTTCATTGTGGGAGCAGAGGTTGAAGGTGAAAGCTTTATTGGGCGCAAGGACCAATTGAAGCTGTTCAATGATTTAATTTATAAGCATGATTCAAAAAGCGGCAGCATATCGTTGACGGGCATAACCAGGATTGGCAAGAGTTCCCTTATACGTAATGTTATACAGCTTAACAATAATAAAAATATAATAACAATCAAAACGGTTATAAGCAAGTTTTCAGATTTTAACGAGTTTTGGACGGATGTATTATCCCTGGTGAGGGATGAACTGGAATTTGTTGAAGGCAACTACTTTAAGGAAATTAATGCCCTTGATGCCGCTATCGATGCAGTGACCAATGATACCTATAATTTCAGAAGGAAGCTGGAAAAGGCATTTAAGCTTATATCCAAGAAGTTAAAGCTGATTATAGTAATTGATGAGTTTGATTTTGCAGAAAATGTTTTTGGGAGCGACTCTTCAAACTTTCAATTTTTCCGGGAATTAATCTCATCTGCGGATTATAAAATGACCTTTATAACTATATCGAGGCGAAGCTTAATTCATATTGAGACAAGGTCATTCGGAGGTTCAACCTTAGACGGAGTATTTAAAAAGATAAGTCTCCGGGGATTTTCAAATGAAGATTTGCAGGAATATTTCAATAAGTTTGAAAGCCTTCAAATAAAACTGACCGATGATGTAAAGAAAAAAATATTGTATTATGCAGGCAGGTCTCCTTACCTCTTATCGGCCCTGGGGCAGGAAATAGTATACAGGAAGGGAGTTGAGGATTTTGATTCGGTCCTTTCTGCCTGCAATCAACAATTTTTGGATTATTTCAAGAGAATAGTCGATTTGTTAAAGGATGAAGATTTCTATAACAAGCTTTTGCAGATATATATCGGACCCAGATACAATATAAAGCAATATGATATAGATGAGCTTGAATCAAGAGGCTATATATCCAACAAGTCAAAAGATTTCTTTGATTCGGATGAAAATAAGAGGGATGAATTCAAGTATGAAACAATTTCCGAATATTTTGTTGAGTATCTTATGGATATATCCCAGCCGGAAATAGGAGAAATATGGCCGATTCTGTCCCAAGCCGAGAAAAAATTGAGGTCAATCATTGAAACAGAACTAACCGATATGTTTGGCCAGAGATGGAAAGATGAGCTTGAAAGAGTAAACCTGGAGTACAAGAAGAACAAGAAGTACTTTATAGATTTTGAAAAGGTAAATATAAATTTGGCTGTCAATAAGAAAAAATATAAGGAACGTGCCAGCGATAATATTCTTACCGTGGTAGGAATCATGGAATTAGGAAACATCCTGCAGCATTATTGGACAAGATTTGCACCATATTTTAATAATGACCAGTATTCCAAATGGGCTGCCAGGTTTTATTTATTACATAAGGCAAGAAATCCATTGGCTCACAATACGGCTGAGTTCTTAACGGAAGAGGAAATCATGGAAACGGAAATTTATTGCCGCGAAATAATATCAGCCATAGCAAAAAAATAAGAATATCGGGACCCCTGGTCCCGATTGTTACTCTTTAATCTTTATCCCCCTGATATCCGGTTCTACCAGCATTGAATAATTTGTGTCGTAGATTACGAAACCGGGCTTGGCATTGGGGGGTTTTTTAATGTTTGATTTTTTTGTATAATCCACTTCAACCTTAACGGAATTCTTTCCCTTGCTGTAGTAGGCCGCAATTCTGGCAGCTTCAACGAATTCTTCGTCGGTTAATTCATCGCCACCGGTCCTGATTACCACATGGGAGCCGGGCATATTTTTGGCATGGAACCAGTAGTCTTCATTCCTGGCCATTTTAAATGTTATCATATCATTTTGAAGATTGTTTTTCCCGACCAGTATTTCATGACCGCCTGAGGATATGAAGCCTGTGATGGGCTTTGTTTTATTGGACCTGTTAACCTTTGATTTTTTCTTCATTAATCCCTGGTCGGCCAGCTCCTTGTAAATGTCGTCCAAATCCTCTGTGGTTTGGCATTCCTCGATGGAATACAAAATATTTTCCAGGTAGGATATTTCACTTAAGGCTGCAACGATTAATTTTTCAAGTTCTTCTGCGGCATTTTTCAGCTTGTTGTATCTTTTGAAATACTTTTGGCTGTTCTGGGCCAAGCTGAGCTGGGGGTCCAGGGGTATGGCAATTTCTTTCTGGTCCGGGTCGTAGTAGTTAATGGCAATGAGCTTGTTGTTTTCCGGAGTTTTGTGGAGGTTTGCAAGGATCAACTCCCCGTAAATCCTGTACTTATCCCTGTTTTTGGCATTAAGAAGCTCAATTTTTTGCTTTTCAACCTTCTTTTTGTCCCTGGCAATTTTTGTGTTTATGCTCTTAATGAGGCTTGCAACTCTTTGGTTAATTTTGTTTTTATTGTCTAATTCATAATAGTATTCATCCAGGAGGTCGCCGGGGGATGAGAAGCTTTTTTTCCCGTAACCTTCTAAGTATTCCAGCTCAAGGCAGTAGAAACCATAGGCCTTATCTTCATCGTAATAAATATTAAATGAAAAATCCTTATTCTTTATTTTGTTTATCAAATTATTGAATGTATTCCATATTTCTTCCTTTTTTTCCGGGCTTAACTCTCCTAAGCAGGTACTTTCGTTAAGCTTTGTCAAATAACAAATTTCCCTTGCTATAAAAGGGCTGAAACCGGTGATATACTTATACAAAAAATCAAATATAAATATACCCTTGTTTGCCGAATCTATTTCCTTGATAAAGGCTTCCCTGTCTGCTGCAATTGGATTTAGCCTGTCAGACCCGGGAGGAGCCACATATTCAAGTCCCGGATATACCTGTCTTACGGAGCTCACCTGGGGAGTAATTCTTTTTAGGGAATCAATGATGGTATAATCTTCATTTACGAAAATAATGTTGCTGTGCTTGCCCATAATTTCGATGATGAGGGATTTATATGCCAGGCTTCCCAGTTCATCCCTGCATTCGAAAGAAATTTCTAGGATCCTGTCAAAATTTATCTGTTTAATACTTGTAATTCGAGCTCCTGTAAGGTGCTTCCTCAATAGCATGCAAAACATGGGAGGTTCCAAGGGATTAGTTCTTGTGACGGATGTAAGGTGGAGCCTGGGGCTTGAACTGTTGGCCGAGATTAATAGCTTAAAGTTTTCTCCTTTGTTCCTTATACCCAGCACAAGTTCATTCTTATCCGGCTGGTGAATTTTATCTACCCTTCCGCCTGTAAGTTTTTCATCTAATTCATTTGTTATACTGTTTATAAAAACACCGTCTAACGACATCTTATCCTCCGCGCAAATCATGTGTCATTGCTATGAATATCCCATAGTGTCATCCTGAGGGCTTTAGCCCGAAGGATCTCTTGAGATCCTTCGCATGCGCTCAGGATGACAGAACTTATTCATTATATATTCTATCTTATTAATACCCTCATGTCATGAAAATTTTTAGGATTTTTTATAATTTTGCCTCCAATTTTCCATGTTATTAACATTTTTGTTTAAATAAAATGTTTTTAATGCTATAATGGATGGTGTCAAAATATTACAATTAATAATTGGAGAGAAATATGGCAAATATATTTAGTATGACCGGTTACGGCAAGGGTGAATGTAATGACGGGAAAAGGTGTATAACCGCCGAAATAAAAACCATAAACAACAGATACTGTGATATAAGCATAAAAACCCCCAAAGTATTGCGCTTTTTCGAGGAAAATATCAGAAAAATCTTGAAAAATAACCTGCAAAGAGGTAGAATAGACGTATATATCAACATTGAATACATAAGCGAATCGGACACCTTGATTGTGCCCAACATGTCTTTGGCCAGGCAGTACAAGGAGGCCATAGATAAAATAAAATCAGAGTTGGGCATTAACAACAGTCCATCCCTTGATACAATAATAAAATTTCAGGATGTTTTAGTTGCAAAAGAAGCTGAACCTGATGATGATGAACTAAGTATCTGCCTGGAAAAGGCAATGAATGAGGCAGTTAAAAACCTTCTGGCAATGAGGGAAAAAGAAGGTCTTCAGTTAAAGGCCGATATCAGCCAAAGTGTGACAAGAATTTTGGAGTTAATGGAAATAATATCTGAAAACTCAAAAACACTCGTGGAGGATTACAAAAATAAGTTCGAGACCAGGATTAAGGAGCTCTTGGGAAGCAACCATGAGCTTGATGAAAACAGGCTCTACAATGAAATTGTAATATATGCGGATAAAAGCGATATTAACGAAGAAATAGTAAGGTTCAACTCCCATATGTCCCAGCTGTCCCAAGCCCTGGACAGCGGCGGCACAATAGGCAGAAAGCTTGATTTCATCATACAGGAAGCAAACAGGGAGATTAATACCATAGGCTCTAAGGTCAGCAACCTGGAAATAATACAAGTTGTTATCGAAATAAAGAATCTTTTGGAAAAAATCAGGGAACAAGTACAAAATATCGAATAGGAGTCAATTATGTCAAACAATATGTCAAATACGTCAAATACTATTAACATAGGCTTTGGTAATATAGCGCTGGCAAACCGGATAGTAGCTGTCGTCAGCCCCGAATCGGCTCCTATAAAGCGTCTTATACAGGAAACCCGGGAAAAGGGTAAGCTGATCGATGCTACTTACGGCAGAAAAACCAGGGCTGTAATAATTACTGACTGCGACTATATAATATTATCGGCAGTTCAGCCGGATACCATGGCCCAGAGGTTTGACAACCACAATAACAAATAGAGGTGAGCGATGGAAGAAGGATTGTTAGTGGTGATATCAGGTCCTTCCGGAGCAGGCAAAGGGACAATTTGCATGCAGCTTCTGTTGGATATGAGCTTTCTGAAAGTTTCGGTATCTGCTACTACCAGGAAGCCCAGGGAAGGCGAGAAGGATGGAGTAGACTACTATTTTATAGATGAGGAAGAATTCCTCAGAAGGGTAGCAAACAATGAATTTCTTGAATATGCAAAAGTTTACGGCAATTATTACGGGACACCCAAGGAAGAAGTGTTTAAGCAGCTAAAGGCCGGCAATGACATAATTCTTGAAATAGATATTCAAGGAGCCCTCCAGGTTAAAAAGAATTATCCCTTGGGAGTGTTCATATTCATACTTCCTCCTTCATTAACGGAATTAAAAAACAGAATCGAAGGAAGGGGTACGGATTCAAAGGAAGTAATTTTACGGAGGATGGAATCGGCCTATGATGAATTAAACTATGCTTTCCAATACGACTATGTGGTTGTAAATGACCGGGTGGACCTTGCAACGGAAAAAATAAAGCATATAATCTTGGCCGAAAAAAACAGGGCAATAAGAAAAAAAGAAATAATCAGCAAAATCAGGGAGATGTGAGAATGAAGAAAATACCAATAGATGAATTAAACGAAATGGTTGACAGTCAATATTCATTGGTGACTATAATTTCTAAAAGAGCAAGGCAGATAATTGACGGCTCTGAACCTTTAATCAAAACTAAAACCAAAAAACCGATAGCAATTGCCATAGAAGAATTCTATGCTAAAAAGATTTCACCGATTTACGATTATGACAAGTATAAAAAAGCCTTGGCAGCAAATGCTGAAAAAACTGAAGATGCAGAAGGTGAAACAAAAGAAATTACAGAGGATGTTAAAGAGGACAAGAAAGAAAATCCTTCAACGGATGGGTCAGATAATCAGTCAAATGACTGATTATTTAATTTTACTAGAGCGGAGAAGATATGTATAATACTTTTGTACAAGTCATTTTAGACAACCTTTCCAAAAGCACGGATCAAATTTATACTTACGGGGTTCCTGATTCCTTAATAAATTCGGTTGAAGAAGGGAAAAGGGTCAAGGTGAATTTCGGCAGGGGGAAAAATATTATTGATGGATTAATAGTATCAGTTGATTCTGCCTGTGATTATCCTATTGAAAAAATTAAGCCCCTTATAGCCGTAACGGATGAAAGACCCATAGTAACAAAAGAAATGATAAAGATCCTTTTTTGGATAAGGGAAAGGTATATATGCAAGTATTCGGATGCTTTGAAGCTGATGGTGCCTTACGAAACCCAAAGCGTTTACGAAAAGCATGTAAGGCTGAAAGAAGACAAGGATATAAGTAAATATAAGATTAATAAAACCGGGAACCAGTTAAAGGTTATAGAATATCTTAAAAGCCGCAAGTCTGAAAGTGTGGCTCAACTGATTGAAAAGCTCAATGTATCAAAAGCAGTCATAAATAATTTAATCAAGAAGGATGTCTTGGAGGAAGAACTGGTCTTTGAATACAAGGACCGGACCGGGCATGAGCTTGATGAGCCCTTGACCTTAAATGAAGATCAAAAGAAGGCATGCGAGATAATTCTTAACTCTGACAAGAAAGCCTTTCTCCTTCACGGGGTAACCGGCAGCGGTAAGACGGAAGTTTACATGAATATTATCAGTGAGTATTTAAGGGAAGGGAAACAATCAATCATGCTTGTCCCGGAAATATCACTCACCGCCCAGACCATAGACAGGTTTAAAAGAAGATTCGGCAACAAGATAGCCGTGTTTCATTCAAAGCTCAGCAAAAAAGACAGGTATATACAATGGCTCAGGGTCTACAATAAGGAAGCATACATAGTGGTAGGGGCCAGGTCTGCCCTCTTTGCCCCAATAGATAATTTAGGGGTAATTGTGATTGATGAAGAGCATGAAGACACTTATATTTCAGGAACGGCACCAAAGTATAACACGGTTGAAGTTGCCATAAAGATGGCATATATGTCAGGGGGCAAGGTTATCTTAGGGTCAGCCACTCCGTCTCTCAATACCTATCACATGGCAATGACGGGCCGGATAGAGCTGATTGAAATGAATAAGAGGGTTAAAGAAGCCCAAATGCCGGAAATAGAAATCATTAACATGGCCGATGAGCTTGACAAGGGCAACAACTCCATTATCAGTGAGGTCTTGTATGAAAGCATAAGAAAATCCCTTAAACAAAAGGAACAGGTAATACTGTTTTTAAACAAGAGGGGCTATTCAGGCTTCGTATCCTGTAAAAAATGCGGTTATACCGTAAGGTGTTCCAGGTGCGATGTATCCATGACCTATCATTTGGTTGGAAACATCATGAAATGCCATTACTGCGGGAGCGCAAAAAGAATGCCCGGCAAATGCCCCAGGTGCGGAAGTGATAAAATAGAGCAGTTCAGCGCAGGGACCCAGCATGTTGAGAAACTGATAAATAACTTGTTTCCCCATGCAAGAATCGAAAGGATGGATCTTGATTCCATGACCGACACGGAAGCTTATGAAAATATCTACAATGATTTTAAGAATAAGAAAATTGACATACTGATAGGAACCCAGATGCTGGCCAAGGGATTTGATTTTCCCAACGTGACTACAGTAGGAGTCCTTTCGGCGGACGCTTTGCTGAATTTACCCTTTTACAATGCAAGCGAAAAAACATTCCAGCTAATTACCCAGGTTAGCGGAAGGGCCGGCAGGGGAGACAAGATAGGGAGGGTCTATATTCAAACTTACGAACCTGGGAATTTCATAATAAAGGCAGCTAAAAATAACGATTATGATTTGTTTTTGCGCCAGGAATTAAAATTGAGAAAAGAATTTGCATTTCCGCCCTTTATTAATATAATAAATATATGCCTGATATCCAAAAACGAGGAAGAACTTGTTAAAACAGCACATGAGAAATACCTGGAAGTAAAAGAAGCAGTTAAAGAAATGGTAAAGGAAAGAAGCCTGTTATTATACAGGCCTGTACCCCATAATATCTACAAGCTTAATAACGAGTACCGCATTAATCTCTATATAAAGGTGTCAAACAACAGGCTGGCAGACCTTAAGAAAATAATCAGAACCGTATATATGGAGAAGGATATAGAAAACATAAAGGTGAGTATAAATATCAATACTGATACGATTTAGGAGGTTAAAATATGGCATTAAGAAATTTAAGGTATGAAGGTGATGAAATATTAAGAAAGAAAAGCAGGGAAGTTCCCCTTGTTGATGATAGAATCAGGATCCTTATGTATGATATGGTTGAAACCATGTATGCCAATGACGGTGTGGGGCTTGCAGCTCCCCAGGTAGGTATATTAAAACGTGTGATAGTAATAGATGTGGAAGACGGCAAGGTTTATAAAATGGCCAATCCCAAAATTCTTACCGAAGCAGGCGAGCAAACAGGTGAGGAAGGATGCCTGAGCGTTCCTGAGAAAAGGGGATTGGTAGCAAGGCCCATGAAAGTGGTTGTTGAATATATAGATGAGAACAACCGGGAACAAAAATTGGAAGCGGAAGGCTTGCTGGCAAGGGCTATATGCCATGAAATTGACCATTTAAACGGGGTCTTGTTTACAGACAGGGTAATAGATGATCTTATTGAAGAATAGGTGATGTAATGAACATAATATTTATGGGGACACCCGCTTTTGCGGTTCCAAGCCTGGAAAGGCTTCATGAAAGCAGGCACAAGGTTGTCCTGGTTGTAACCCAGCCGGATAAACCCTCCGGCAGGGGAAAAAAATTAAAAAAATCGGAAGTGAAGGAAAAGGCTGAAGAATTGGGTCTTGAAATTTTTCAGCCTGATAAGATTAAAAATGAGGAAAATATTGAAGTATTAAAATCCTATAAGCCTGATGCCATTGTTGTGGTAGCTTACGGGCAAATATTGAGCAAGGATATTTTAAACCTGCCAAGGTTGGGCTGTATAAATGTCCATGCTTCCCTGCTTCCCAAATTAAGGGGAGCCGCCCCTTTGAACTGGGCTCTCATAAAGGGAGAAAAGAAAACAGGCATAACTACCATGCTCATGAATGAAGGCCTGGATACCGGGGACATGCTTTTAAAAGCAGAAGTTGAAATCGACGAGAACATGAATGTGGGCGACCTTCATGATATACTAATGCACAAGGGAGCAGACCTTCTGTTGGAAACCCTGGAAAAACTGGAGAAAAACGAATTAAGCCCCCAAAAGCAGGATGATTCCCTTTCAAGCTATGCTCCCATGATCAATAAGGAAGACCGGAAAATTAACTGGAAGCTTACTGCAAAAGACATCCATAATTTAATAAGGGGTTTATCTCCCTGGCCTACGGCATATTTTACAATGGATGAAGATACCGTAAAGGTATATAAGGCATCATACATAAATGATGATTCCGATTACCAACCGGGCTATGTTATTAAAGCAAACAAGGATGGGATCTTCGTTAAAGCCGGGGAAGGGGCAGTAATCCTTAAAGAAATTCAAATGCCAGGCAAGAACAAGATGCCTGTTGAAGCTTTTTTAAGAGGCAACAAATTCCCCGAAAAAATTATGTTGGAATGAAATTTTCATTGTCATCCACGTACTGTCATCCTGAGCGAAGCGAAGGATCTCAAAAGATCCTTCGGGCTAAAGCTCTCAGGATGACACTAGTTATTCATAAAAATGACAAAAGCAGGAAAACGTTCGATTATAAATCCAAGGAGATGTATTTATGAGTTTAAAAGAAGAAATAAGAAGTTTCATTGAAAGAATGGTACTTGAATCTGAAAGGAAGGACCTTTTCCGCAAGCCCCTGGTTGGTTTTTCATCGGCTGATAATTCTTTATATACAGATCTTAAAGATATAGTAAATCCCGATCACCTGCACCCGAAAGATATCCTGCCCAAGGCCCAGACCGTTATATCATTTTTTGTGCCCTTTTCAGAAACCGTTGTTGATTCAAATAAAAAAGGTCCGGCTGTTTCATACCAGTGGGCTGAAAGCTATGTGGAGGCAAATAAGCTCATCAATCAAATTTCTGCAGATTTGGTTGATTATTTAAAAAAGAAAAAGATAGATGCAGCAACCATAAAAGCTACCCATAATTTTGATGAAAAGACTTTAAAATCCGCCTGGTCCCACAGGAGCGGAGCCTATATAGCCAACATGGGCAAATTCGGACTTAACAGGATGATAATAACAAGGGCAGGCTGCGCCGGAAGATTCGGAACGGTTATTATTTCTGCCAATATACCTGCAGATAATGAAGAAAGTACAGAATTTTGTTTGTATTACAAAAATGGCAGCTGCCAAAAATGTGTGAAATCCTGCCCGCAAAATGCTTTACACCCCGACAAGGAATTTGACAGGTTCAAATGCTATGACCTCCTTCTTAAGAATGCGGATGAATTTTCCCATATGGGCCTTTGTGACGTATGCGGGAAATGTGTTGTTTCATGTCCCTTTGCATTAATATGAAAAGGGAACTTGTATTATAACCTTTTTTATATTTTTCACATATTTTACCATGAAACAAAAATATTAAAATATCGTCTAATATTTCAGAAGCAAAAAATTCATTGGCCATGGTAAGCTTCAAAATAAAATATGAAAGAGGTTATTTAATATGAAAATAAAAATATTGAGAATATTATCCATATGTTTAGTTTTGTCAATTACAACAATGGGTTTTGCTTTTGGGGAAAGTAAAGAAAATTTAGATGAGCCTGTTTCCATACAGATTTTGCCACTTGATGAAGAAATGTATGAAGCACAGGCAGAAATTGACAGGATATTGTTTGAACAAAACAATGCCAAGGACCTGGAAGTAAAGGGCATATATGTTACTCACACAAGCACCTTAGGTGATTATGTGGAAGTAGGAATCACCCCTTATACACCGGAAAATGCCGATGTTGTTATCAAACTCCTTGGGAAAGACAATGTAAGGGTAGTTGAAGGTGTTAAAGCAGAAATTCTTCCGTATACTCCCGAGTATAACGAATCTATGGATCCGGCCGACCTGGCAGATGATTCGCAAATATTTGAAGTAACGGTTGAAGCGGAAGCTACGGATGCACCGGCATATGCCGATGTTGTTGAAGATGCTGTAACAACAAGCGCTCCTACTGAAAAGGAAGTTAAAAAGAATGGGATTTCGACATTGGCTATAACAGGTGCAATCGGTATAGTTGTGCTTGGCGGTTTTATGATCTTTAAGAAAAAAAGTGCATAATGGAATCTGAAATTATGACGGCAGGTAAAGAACCTGTCGTTTTTATATTTATTGATTTTAAGCAAGATGAGGAGTAAAATAAAAATGTGAAAAGCCGGTCCCTAACGGCACAAGGGCAGGATAGGGAGTAAAAATGTATTCGGATGTTGAAATTAAATTAAAGAAAGGCAATAAAATATTGTTTTCCCGTGACAGCCGGTGTTTGCAAGAACTTATAGATCTAATACAAGTACAAAGTCACCGGGCTTTGATTATGTGGGCTTTGGATTGTGCCAAAAGGCCTTTGGAACAATTTGAAGCCAAGTACCCCCATGAAAGAAGGCCGAGAATTTGTTTGGACCTGGCTGAGGAATGGGCCAGGGGGAAAATTAAAATGCCTGTGGCAAAAAGAGCAATCCTGGATGCCCATGCTGTTGCAAAAGAAATCGACGATGAAGTATATGGCGCCTTGTGCCATGCCATCGGTCATGCCGGTGCCACTGTCCATGTGGAAACCCATGCCCTGGGATTGGTCGTCTACGAATTGACTTCTATGGTTTTAAAATATGGCAAAGGAAACTATTCAGAGCCGGTAAGCGATAAAATAAAATATTATTGTGACCGCCTCTTGTACTGGCAGGAAAACACCGACAAGCTTAATCTTAAATGGGCAGACTTTTTGTTGGATGACACTAAACCTAACAAAGAAAAATTATTAAGTGAAAAAAGAAAGTTATAATATAAATAAATGGAGATTGATGCAGATGTCCGGTCGGCCTTGGATTTAATGGCAACTGTAAGTTATGAAACTGCCTGTTTGACCTGACCACGAAACTTGCGGGAGGGGTACTTCAAAAGTTCATTAACTATCAGTTTAAAATTGCTATTGTGGGTGACTTTTCAGCATATAAAAGCAAAAGCCTGAAAGATTTTATGTATGAATGCAATAAAGGAAAAGACATATTCTTTTTAAGCCATGAGAAAGAGGCAGTCGAAAAGATAAGTCTTTTATAAAGAAAGAGGAAGAAGAGAATAATATGAAAATATTGAAGAAGCCAAAAAAATTAAACATAGGAGATAAGGTGGCCTTGGTAAGCCTGTCCTGGGGCGGGGCAGGCGATGATAATTTATTGTGGAGATACAAGCAGGGAAAAGACCGCCTGGAGCAGGTTTTTGGCCTGGATGTTGTTGAAATGAACCATACCTTGGCAGGAACGGAATACATATACAAGCATCCTGAAAAGAGGGCGGAAGATTTGATGAACGCCTTCAAGGATGATTCCATAAAAGGCATTATTGCCTGCATAGGCGGGATTGACAGCATAAGGATGCTTCCCTATATAGATTTTGATGTAATAAGCAATAATCCCAAGGTTTTTATGGGATATTCCGATACAACCACCAGCCATTTGTTTTGTTTCAAGGCAGGAATATCAAGCATTTATGGGCCCACCCTCCTGGTTGATTTTGCAGAAAATGTGTCAATGAACCCTTATACCGTGGACCACCTGGAAAAAACCTTGTTTAAGGCAGAACCTGTAGGAGAAATTGAGCCTGCCCCAGAATGGACCAGCCAGTACCTGGCCTGGGATGAAAAAAACAAGTTGATTCAAAGGAAGTTCCAGGCTAACAAGGGCTACGAACTTTTACAGGGAAAGGGGATAGCAAGGGGCCGGCTTTTGGGCGGCTGCTTTGAAGTTTTTGATTCTCTCAGGGGTACTCAAGTTTTTCCGGAATTAGAGGATTTTGATGATGCCATATTGTTTTTTGAGACATCCGAAGAAAAGCCCCCTGCCTGGCTTATAGAATGCAGCCTAAGGATTTATGGAATCAATGGAATCTTAGACAGGATCAAAGGCATGATTTGGGGTAAGCCCCAGGATGAAGCATATTATGAAGAATACAAAGAAACCATAAAGAAGGTTATGAAAGAATTCGGCAGGGAAGATTTGCCCATTTTATACAATATGAACTTTGGCCACACCGAACCGAAAATTTGCCTCCCCTATGGGGCCTTGGCGGAAATAAACTGTGATAAAAGATCATTTTCTTTATTGGAAGCTGCAGTTTTATAATAACAATAATAATATAATGGAATTATTGCCTTGAGCAATGATATAGATATTGACAAATAATGAACAAGGCCTTAAAATTAAAATATAAAATTAAATAAAAACAATTATCTTCAGGGGGAGGTGCAAGTCCTCACCGGCGGTAAAGCCCGCGAGCCTATAAGGCTGACCTGGTTTGATTCCAGGGCCGACAGTTACAGTCTGGATGGAAGAAGATGTATTAGAAATAGATATTTAAACCCCGAAGAAATATTCGGGGTTTTGCAATCCCTGAAGTAAAAATATATGGGAGGATTGTTATGATAACATTAAACAAAAGCAAGTGGAATACCAAAACCATGGTAAAAATTTCCGTTTTGGGAGTAATTTCATTTATACTCATGTATTTTAAATTCCCCCTTGTGTGGTTAGCCCCGCCCTTTCTAAAAATGGATATTTCAGACCTGCCTTCTCTCTTAGGGGCTTTTGCATTGGGACCCCTGGCAGGTGTGCTTATTCAACTTTTAAAGAATGTATTAAATGTAATTTTTGAAGGAACAACCACAGCAGGTGTTGGTGAATTTGTGAACTTTTTTTCAGGCAGTGTACTTGCAGTTATAGCAGGTGCAATTTATTTCAGAAACAAAAATTTTAAGAATGCTGTAATAGGAATGCTTGCAGGCATAATTGCCATGACTGCAATTATGGCCATAGCAAATTATTACTTCATATTTCCCTTATATGCAAAAGTATTTGGCTGGCCTATTGAAAAATTAGTTGCAATGGGAAAAGCGGTTACTGATAAGGTAGTAGACTTAAAGACCATGATTATATATACGGTAATTCCTTTTAATTTGTTAAAGGGATTCCTGACTGCCCTGGTGACTACCCTAATATATAAAAAGCTATCACCCATCCTCCACAGGTAATGTCAAAGGGCCAGGGACCTTATCCATGATACATACATAACTTTTATAACTTTCTTATTAAAAAGCAGGCAGGTAATTACCTGCCCCAGGTTAATGACAAACCTTCTTATGTCATCCTGAGCGTAAGCGAAGGATCTCAAGAGATCCTTCGGGCTAAAGCCCTCAGGATGACACTATGGGATATTCATAGCAATGACAATATATTTTATGATTTTTCAACAGTCTGAGGCAGGTAATTACCTGCCCTTCTATATATAAAGTTGATTTTGATATCCAAGGGGTGTAAAATGAGAATGAGTTACAAAGGCTATATATCGCAGGGTTGAAAAGGAAACAGACAAACCTAGTGGAATTGAAGGTAACCGGGCAATATATCACATAAGCAATAAAAAGGATAAGATGATATGAGAAGCTATCGAGCACAAGCTATTGAAACATTAAAAAAAATATTTAAGGATAAATCATATTCAAATTTAGTAATAAACTATGATATGAAAAATGTTGATGACAGGTTTCTTTCCTTGTACCGCAAATCTGTTTTGGGGGTTGTGGAAAATTTAATATTCATTGATTGGATTATAAATGAAGTATCCAAAACCAAAACAAAAAAAATGGAAACCGGGGTCCTGCTTGTCCTTAGACTGGCCGTATACCAAATATTCTTCCTGGATAAGGCCCATGAAGGCATGGTTGTAAATGAAAGTGTCCAGTACCTGAAGGACACGGGGAATATCAGGGCTTCCGGGTTTGTTAATGCAGTGCTGAGAAACATATTGCGAAGCAAGGAAAATCTTTTGAAAAAAATGAACCTCTTACCCAAGGATGAATATTTAAGGGTCAAGTATTCATATCCCAAGGAACTGATAAATAAATGGAAATTACAGTTTGGAGACAAGATTGAAGAGGTTTTGATTGCCAACAATGCTGAAGCCCCCTTGGAAATAAGGGTTAATAACCTTAAAACAAACAGGGATGAATTAATTGAGCTTTTGGCAGCAAGGGGCATTAAAACACATAAATGCAAGTATGCCGACAAGGGGTTGGTAATTGAAAATCCTTTTGAAACAGAAAAGACAGATGAATATCAAAATGGGCTTTTTTCCATTCAAAGTCAAAGCTCAATCTTAGCAGGACAAATTTTGAATCCTAAGGAAGGGTCTCTCATTATAGATATGTGTGCAGCTCCCGGGGGCAAAACCTTAAATGCTGCTGAAATGATGAAGAATACCGGGAAAATATTAGCAAGGGACATTTATCCCGGGAAGCTAAGACTGATAGAAAAGGAAGCAGGGAGACTAGGCATAAATAATGTTGAGGTTGAAGAATATGACGCAACCAAATTGGATGATTCATTAATAGGGAAAGCGGATTATGTAATTGCGGATGTTCCCTGCACCGGTCTTGGAATTATAAGGCGAAAACCTGAAATAAAGTATAAGGATACAGATACTGATAATATAACCCAAATCCAATACAAGATACTGGAAAACGGATCAAGATACTTAAAAACGGGGGGAGAACTGGTTTATTCAACCTGCACCACAAATAAAGAGGAAAATTACGAACTTATTAAGAGGTTCTTGAATAATAACAAGGAGTATGCCCTGGCAGATATATCCGGAAATATCCATGAGGATTTCAAAAGTGCCGGGATGGGTTTTGTTGAAATATATCCACATCTTCACGGCATGGACGGGTTTTTTATTGCGAAAATAAAGAGGATATGATATAATTTTACAACACTGGGCCGCTGGCTCAAGGAAGGATTCACAGAAGGCAAGTATGAGAAAAATAGATGATTTAAGCTTTGAAGAATTAATAGAAGAAATACTAAAAACAGGCGAGCCAAAATTTAAGGCAAGTCAAATATTTGACTGGATACACAAAAAAACCGTGGACAACTTTGATGAGATGTCCAATGTATCCCAGAAAACCAAGGCAAAGCTTAAGGATGAATTCGATTTTACCAAGGCAGATATTTTATTGAAACTTGCTTCAAAATTGGATGATACTAAAAAATACGTGATTAAGTTTGAAGACGGCAATATAGTGGAAAGTGTTTATTTAAAATATAAATTTGGCAATACCGCTTGCATTTCATCTCAGGTGGGGTGCAAGATGGGTTGTTATTTTTGTGCTTCCACCAAGAAAGGCTATATAAGAAATCTTAGCACGGCAGAAATGCTCAGGCAAATATACCTGATACAAAAAGACACAAAAGAAAAAATATCTAATGTTGTCATCATGGGATCAGGGGAGCCTTTGGAAAATTTCGATAATGTGATTAAATTCCTCCATATAATAAATGATGAAAGGGGCCAGAACATTTCCATGCGGAAAATCACCCTTTCAACATGCGGCATTGTACCATATATATACAAGTTGGCGGATTTGAATCTTCCCATTACTTTAGCCATTTCTCTCCATGCTTCAAACCAGGAGAAAAGAGAGCAAATCATGCCCATAGCCAAAAAGTATAAGCTCCCGGACCTATTGAAAGCATGTGATTACTATGTTGAAACAACAGGTCGGAGACTTACCTTTGAATATATATTGATCGAGGGTTTTAATGACAGCACTGAAGATGCGGAAAATTTAAGCAAATTATTAAAAGGCAAACTGGCGAATGTTAATTTGATACCCTGCAACTATATAAAGGAAGCAGACATTAAGCCATCAAGCGATTCGGATATTATGAAATTCAAGAAAATATTGACGGATAAGGGAATCAATGCAACTCTCAGGAGAGAATTGGGCAGTGACATCAATGCTGCCTGCGGTCAGCTGAGAAATGATTTGTTGAAAATGTGAGGTATTTTATGAATGTATTCTTCGAAACAAATAAGGGCTTAATGAGGGAAAATAACGAAGATAGTTTTATAGTTGAAGAATATGGTGATTTCTGCCTGTATGCCGTGGCTGACGGAATGGGCGGTCACAAGGCCGGTGAGGTGGCAAGCTCCATAGTTATTGATGAAATGAGGAAATATTTTGTCACCAGCGTGATAAAGAAAGATTTTAAACCGCCTTTGTTTATTGCTGAAAGCGTAAAGCTGAGCAATGACAAAATAAGAGAAGAGTCTTTCAGGAATGAAGAGTGCTTTGGAATGGGAACTACCTTAGCCATGGTTGTGATAGATAAAGCCCAGAAACTTGTTTACGTGGGCAATATCGGTGACAGCAGGGTATATTTGTTAAGAAACAAGGAGCTTAGGCAAATTACTTGTGACCATACCTATGTGAACGAGTTGATGAAGGAAGGTAAAATTTCACCGGAAGAAGCCAAGACTCATCCAAAGAGGAATGTAATAACCAGGGCCTTGGGAAGCGAAGAATTTGTACATGCCGACATATTTGAACTTGACCTTTTGGATGGTGACATCCTTCTTCTTTGCACCGACGGGCTGACCACTCACGTATCAGATTATAGAATACTTGAAATTATCAATGAATACGGGCCTTCTCAAAGCGTGCAAAAATTGATTCAAGAGGCCAACGATAATGGCGGAACTGATAATATTACCATAATTATTGTTGATAATATGATTAGAGGTGAAACTGATGATAGGTAGGATAATTGGGAACAGATACGAAATAATAGAAAAAATCGGCGGCGGCGGAATGTCAAATGTATACAAGGCCAAGTGCAATGTTTTAAACCGCTATGTTGCCATTAAAATATTAAGGGATGAATTGACTCAAGATTCGGAATTTGTTGAAAAATTCAAACAGGAATCCTTGTCGGCAGCCAGTCTCACCCATCCCAACATAGTAAATATTTACGACACGGGAATTGAAGATGACATATATTATATTGTAATGGAATATGTAAAGGGTGAGACCTTAAAAAATTATATTAAAAGGAAAACCCGGTTAAGTGAGCAGGAAGCCGTGAAAATTTCAAGGCAGGTAGCGGAAGCATTAAGACATGCCCATATGAACAATATAGTTCATAGAGACATAAAACCTCACAATATCCTCCTTACCGAGGACGGAACCGCAAAAGTAACCGATTTCGGCATTGCAAGGGCCTCAACGAGCTCTACCATCAATAACACTTCAAATGTTATCGGTTCTGTTCATTATTTTTCTCCCGAGCAGGCAAGGGGGGGATATGTTGATGAAAAATCAGACATTTATTCCTTGGGAATCGTCATGTATGAGATGGTAACAGGTACCCTTCCCTTTGATGCGGATAATCATATTTCCGTTGCAATGAAGCAAATTCAGGAAAAACCGGTTCCACCTTCAAAGAGGGTTAAGAACCTTAATATATCAAAAAACTTTGAAGACATAATCATGAAATGTCTTGAAAAACACCAGAGCTTCAGATTCCAAAACATCGATGAACTGCTGAAAAAATTGGATGCCTTGAACGGGAATATTGAAGCTGCAAATGAAGAAAGCGAAATAATTGATTCACCTACCATTGAAATCCCTGCCCTTAGCAAGAAGGAAGAAAATGTGATAGATATAGACCTGATAGACAAAAACTCCGATAAGGCCTTCAGAAGCTTTTTCAGCGAGGATAGGGAAGAAGAAAGTAATGAAGAAAAGGATAAGAGTAAAAATAAAAAGATTACCATAGCAGCAATTTTCAGTGCCTTAGTAATAGCCTTGATAGGCGGGATACTGGTATTCAAGTCATACTTGTATGTTCCCGAGGTTCCCATGCCTGACCTGTTGGGAAGAAGCGAAGAGGAAGCAAAGAAAATCGTTGAAGACTTAGGTTTGGTTTTCAAGGTTTCAAAGAGGGAATATTCCAATGAATTCGATGAAGGCAAGGTAATGGGACAAAACGTTGAAGAAGGAGTCAAGGTTAAGGAGAATTATCCTGTAGAGGTAGTTATAAGCATGGGCAGGAAGGAAATCATAGTTCCGAATTTATTGGGCAAATATGCCATAGAGGCAGGAACTATTCTCAAAAATGCAGGACTCTTGGAAGGCCAGGCAAGAGAGGAAAATTCCGACACATACCCGGCTGGGCAAATTATGGACCAGTTTCCCAAGGCAAATACACCGGCAAATGAAAATGACAAGGTGGACTATGTTGTGAGTATAGGTCCGAAAATAAAGTATGTTAAAATGCCCTATTTAATTAATTCAAATCTGGAAACGGCAAAACTTTCAATCATTCAGGCAGGCTTAACGGTTGGCCAGGTAAATGAAGAGCCCAGCGAAGAAATAGCAGAAGGCCTGGTTATGAGACAAAGTGTGGAGGCCGGACAGGAAGTTGAGGAAGGCACAGCCATATGGCTTACTGTAAGTTCGGGTAAACCTGAACTTGAAGAGCCGGTTGAGCCTGTACCGGAAGAAGGGGTATTCCCCCTGGCTATAGCTCTTCCCAAAGAAAAGGATAAGGTAACTCTTGTAATTCAAAGAATAGCCTCAGACGGACGGGAAGTGGTGTATTCGGAGGAAGTGGATACTTCACAAGACAGCATACTGGTTAATGTGAAAGGAAAAGGAACGGGAATCTTTGAAATATATATAGACAACGAATTATATGACAGGGTTGAAATCACATTTGATTGATAAGGAGTCTGCATGATAGAAGGAATCATTACCAGGGGTGTGGGAGGAAATTATTATGTTGATATAGGCGACAAGATAATTGAATGCAGGGCAAGAGGCTTATTCCGGCTCAAAAACATCAAGCCACTGGTTGGAGACAGGGTCCTTGTAAGAATCACGGAAGAAGATGAAGATGCCGGATATATAGAAGAAATAAAAGAGAGAACAAGCGAAATAAAAAGGCCCAATGTAGCCAATGCCCAGCAGCTTATCATAATTTTTTCCATCAAGAACCCTGAGCCCAGTTTTTTGTTGCTTGATAAACTCTTGATTGCAGCAAGCTTAAATAAGCTAAAGCCGGTAATTTGCATTAATAAGTCCGATCTGGCTGATGAAAAGGAAAGGGAAAATATCCTGGACATATTCAAAAATACCGGTTATAAGATTATTTTTACCAGCAAATACGAGCCGGATTCACTCTTGGAGCTTAAAGAAATACTTAAAGATAAAGTGAATGTTTTTTCCGGCCCCTCCGGGGTTGGAAAATCATCCTTAATGAATGCCATAGAACCCGGCTTTCACCTGGAAACCGGAGAAATAAGCGAAAAGCTGAAAAGAGGAAAGCATACGACCAGGCATGCGGAAATATTCAAATTGAGCTTCGGAGGATACGCTGTTGATACACCGGGATTCAGTTCCTTTGAACTGGAAGGGATTGATGAATACTCCCTTAAAAACCATTATCCTGAGATAGTAAAATACGATGAAGGATGCAGGTTTTTAGACTGCCTTCATTATAAAGAGCCCGGATGCCAGATTAAAAAAGCCGTGGATGAAGGTCTGATAAGCCGGATCAGGTACAATAACTATATACGGCTTTTGGAACAGATAAAAAGCAATAAGCCTTATTAGGAGGAAAATATGAAAAACAAATTAGCCCCCTCCATACTGTCTGCCGACTTTTCCAACTTGGGTCAAGCGATAAGACTCGTGGAAGAAGGAGGAGCAGATTACATACACATAGATGTAATGGATGGGCATTTCGTACCCAATATTACAATCGGCCCCGGTGTGGTGAAGAGCTTAAGAAAAACAAGCAAGCTTATATTTGATGTCCACCTGATGATTGAAAACCCTGATAATTTTATAGAGGATTTTTATAAGGCAGGAGCAGATATAATCACCGTCCACCAGGAAGCTTCAGTCCATCTTCACAGGACCATCCAAAAAATTAAATCCTACGGCATAAAGGCAGGGGTATCCTTAAACCCGGCAACCCCGGTTTCAACCTTAAAAGACATAATCAGAGACCTGGACATGGTTTTACTTATGAGTGTAAATCCGGGCTTCGGAGGCCAAAGCCTCATAGAAAACGTCAAGTACAAGTTTATGGACCTTAAGGAAATGATAAAGGAATTTGATTTGAGCATTGACCTTGAAATTGACGGGGGAGTGAATACTTCAAACCTAAAGGAAGTATTGAGCTGGGGCCCAAATGTAATAGTTGCAGGCTCTGCTATATACCATGCGGAGGACGTAGTTAAAGAAACCAGGAAATTTAAGGATATAATGGGATGAAAACGGCACTTATAATAGGAAACGGCAAGGAAGTAAATAAGGAAATAATTGACAGGATCAGGCATGATTATGTCATATGTGCGGACGGGGGCCTTGAAAAGGCAAAAAAATACGGGATAATCCCGGACCTCATAATCGGAGATTTTGATTCTACAGATCCTGATATCCTGAAAGAATACGAGAAAAGAATACCCCTTGAAAGGTATCCTGCCGAAAAGGACTTTACGGATATGGAATTGGCAATAGAATCAGCCATATCCAGGGGATATAAACACCTGGTCCTGGCAGGGGCAACCGGTACCAGGCTGGACCACACCTTAGGCAATATCATGCTTATGGAGAAATATTGCAAGACCGGTGTCAATATTACAATAATTGACAACAACAATGAAATGAGAATAATTTCCGATAATACGGACTTGCTCTTAGAGGGTAAAGAGGGTCATTACATATCCTTGATACCTTTGACGGATTCCATACAGGGACTTTATCTGGAAGGATTTAAATATCCTTTGGACAACGTCAGCGTGCAGAGGGGGTCAACCCTTTGCATAAGCAATCAAATAAGAGGCAAGGCAGGAAAAATCAGATTAAGGCAAGGAAAGGCAATACTATTTATATCAATAGATTAAGGAGAGGTAAGATGAAGGCAACAGATATAAGGGATATATTTTTATCACCGGAAAAGTACAAGGAAGTAAAGATAGAGGGCTGGATAAGGACCATAAGGGATTTAAAGAATTTCGGATTCATAGAATTAAATGACGGGACTTACATGAAGAATGTTCAGGTTGTATTTGAAAAGGACCTGGCCAATTTTGAAGAAGTAAAAAAATTCTCAACAGGCAGCGCTATAAGCGTAACAGGCAATCTGGTACTGACTCCTGAAGCAAAACAGCCCTTTGAAATAAAGGCAATTCAAATAAGCCTGGAAGCGCCGTCAGACCCCGCTTATCCTTTGCAAAAGAAACGCCATTCAATGGAATATTTAAGGACGATTGCCCACTTAAGACCCCGTACCAACACTTTTTCGGCAGTTTTTCGCGTAAGGAGCATAGCGGCATATGCCATACATAAGTTTTTCAATGAAAGAGGTTTTGTTTATGCACATTCGCCCATTATTACCGCATCAGATGCGGAAGGGGCAGGGGAAATGTTCAGGGTTACGACTCTTGATCTGGACAATATAGAGAAGGTTGACGGAAAAGCCGATTATTCAAATGACTTTTTCGGAAGGTCCGCTAATCTTACGGTAAGCGGCCAGCTGGAAGCTGAAGTCTTTGCTTTGGCCTTCAAGAAAACCTACACTTTCGGACCTACGTTCAGGGCTGAAAATTCTAATACTCCAAGGCATGCTGCCGAATTTTGGATGATAGAGCCGGAGGTTGCCTTTGCCGATATAAACGACAACATGACTTTGGCGGAGGACATGGTGAAATATGTAGTGAATTATGTACTGGAAAATGCCAAAGAAGAGATGGCGTTCTTTAACAGCTTCATTGAAAATGGTCTTTTTGAAAAACTTGATAACGTGGTGAATTCAGAATTTGGAAGAATTACCTACACCGAGGCAGTTGATATTTTAATGAAGAACAATGACAACTTCGAATATCCGGTTAAATGGGGAACAGACATACAAACTGAGCATGAAAGATACCTTTCGGAAAAAATATTCAAACGTCCTGTGTTCGTAGTAGATTACCCGAAAGAAATCAAAGCCTTTTACATGAGGCTTAATGATGACAATAAAACCGTGGCTGCCATGGACTTATTGGTACCCGGAATAGGGGAATTAATCGGGGGCAGCCAAAGGGAAGAAAGGCTGGAAGTTCTTGAAAAGCGCATGGAAGAAATGGGAGTGCCCAAGGATGACATGTGGTGGTACCTGGAATTAAGAAAGTATGGCGGGGTTAAACATTCAGGCTACGGGCTGGGTTTTGAAAGGCTTATAATGTATTTGACCGGCATGAGCAACATAAGGGATGTAATCCCCTTCCCAAGAACCCCACGAAATGCGGAGTTTTAGTCCTGAAAGCTTGTCATCCTGAGCGAAAGCGAAGGATCCCATAGTTATTAAGAAATGATAAAAATAAAGCTCTATTGAAAAAATGATAAAAATATCGCTCACGGTTTCGGACACGAATAATTCTAAAGCTCATTCCGGCTAAAAATCCTACAGCTTGCGAACTCGCTCTGCTCAAACAACGCAAGCTGATTAACGGATTTTTAACCTGCATTCGCTAAGAATTAAATCGTGTCCTGCAAATGTTCGCTTACATTTTTATCATTTTTCTTGAGATACTGCTATCGATATAACGGAAAAATGATAAAAATATCGCTCAAAGCACCAAAAAGATACAAGGAGAAATTTCTTTGTATCTTTTTTATTTGCTTGAATAAAATGTATAAACACCTATATTTATCAGTTTTTAGGGGGATGTTATGAATTACTTCAAACATAAAAAGAAATGCTCAAGCGGAAGCAAACCGACATTTTTTAAATTTACCGAAATATTGGGGCTTATGATTGCTACCCTGGGGGCTATCATTGTGGTCCAGATCCTGCCGGTTAAAATATGGTTGTTTATATTGGGAATCCTTTTGATTATATTGGGAATCACCTTATTCAGGCTGTTATAAGGCATAGGTATTTATCTTACTGTAAGAAAGTTAACGTATTAAGTCGGCAGGAATTTACCAAATAAAAAAATAATGGCAAAGCCACTATTTTATTTATATGTTATTAATTAGCTCGTTGTACTTTTCCTGACCTTATACATCTTGTACAAACTGTCTTTCTTGTTGCTTTTCCGTTTTCCAATACCGTAATTGTTTTTACGTTTGGTTTCCATGTTCTTTTTATTTTTCTATCAGAATGCGTAATGGTGTGTCCTGATACAGTACCCTTGCCGCATACTTCACAATATTTTGCCATTATTCCACCTCCATTTAAACATTATATGCTTCCCGTATTAGTTGAACTTCATCATTTTACCACTAAAAATTAAATATTGCAATATTAATTTTTAATTAGTATAATGAAACATATCCTTTATGACTTAGACTAGGCTATTTTTTATTTTTGCGGAATTTTTTTGCATAGGGATATTATAATTGTAAAATCATGCTAATAAGGTTATAATGAAATAAATCAAATTAAAACAGGAGGCAAGTATGTCAGTTAAGATAATCAATGAAAACGGCAGTATAGTTATTGATGACCAGGCTTTAGCTGCTATAGCAGGCTTAGCTGCAATGGAATGCTACGGTGTTGTTGGTATGGCTTCCAGAAACGCTACTCAGGGTTTTTTTGAACTGCTGAAAAAAGAGAACCTGACTAAAGGGATAAAAGTTACATCTACTGACGAAGATAAAATCAACATAGATTTACATATAGTATTGCAGTATGGAGTTAAAATATCCGTTGTAGCTGAAAATATAATTTCCAGAATAAAGTACAGCGTTGAAACTTTTTCAGGAGTCAGCGTGGAAAAAGTAAGTATTTTTGTACAGGGAGTAAGGGTGCAGAAATAATCAGGAGGCTAAAATGTTAATGAAGTACATAGATAATGTCAGATTTAAGAAGATGCTTTTGGGAGCTGCGGCGAACCTTGAAAATAATAAAGCTATTGTGGATTCATTGAATGTATTTCCGGTTCCCGACGGGGATACGGGTACAAACATGAACCTGACGGTTCAGGCAGCCGTAAAGGAGATAAACAACCTTTCGGAAAGCACAATCACGGCTCTTTCAAGCGCAGCAGCCAACGGGTCCCTCATGGGGGCAAGGGGTAATTCCGGGGTTATCCTGTCACAGCTATTCAGGGGAATGGCAAAAGGTCTTGATGGAGTTAATCAAATAGATTGCAAAACCTTGGCCGAGGCCTTGAAATCTGCGTCAGATACGGCTTACAAGGCTGTCATGAGGCCCGTGGAAGGGACCATGCTGACGGTGGCAAGAGAAACAGCGGAAAAAGCAATGGCAACCTATGAAGAGTATGAAGATGTGGTTTCTTTTTTGGAAAGTCTTATTAAGCAGGCAAAAGACACCCTGGACCGCACCCCGGAGATGCTCAGTGTTCTAAAACAGGCAGATGTGGTGGATGCAGGCGGGAAAGGCCTGATCTTCATCATGGAAGGCTGGCTTGCAGCTCTAAAGGGAGCAGAAATAAAGCAGGAGATTAAAGAAAAGACCGTGATAAAAACAGAAGTTGAGCTGGAAGAATTCACAAGTGAAGATGAAATAATATTTACCTACTGCACGGAGTTTATAATAAAGAATCCTTTAAAAACTGCAGAGGAATTTTTGACTAAAATATATGATAAGGGTGATTCCATTGTTTGTGTCGGTAATGAAAATATCATAAAAACTCACATACACACAAACAATCCGGGACAAATATTGGCCATAGCCGTAAAATACGGGGAGCTTACAGATATAAAAATCGACAACATGAAGGAGCAGTTTAGGGCCAAAAAGAAGGAAAATAATAAAAATAACCATAAAAAGAAGAAATACGGTTTTGTTTCCATTGGTATGGGCAAGGGAATAGAAAAAGTGTTCACGGATTTAAATGTGGATGTTTTTCTGTCCGGGGGCCAGACCATGAATCCAAGCACCGAAGACATCCTGGCAGCCGCCAACAGTATAAATGCCGAACACATAATAATTTTGCCCAATAATTCCAATATAATAATGGCGGCAAAACAGGCCAAGGAGATTTCAGATAAAAATATACATGTGGTTCCAAGCAAGTCCATACCCCAGGGTATAGCAGCCCTTATAGCCTTTAAAGAAGAAAGTGATATAGATGATAATCTTGAAGCCATGACCCAGGCCGTAAAGGAGGTTAAAACAGGACTTGTAACCTATGCGGTAAGGGATACGGTCTTCAATGATCTGGAAATCAAAAAAGGCCAAATTATAGCCATTTATGAGGGCAATATCGTAAACCACGGGGAAAACCCCGAAGATGAAACAATCGAGCTGATCAAGAAGATGGTTGATGAGGACAGTTTTTTGGTTACCCTGTTTTACGGAGACCAGGTTAATGAAGAGTCCGTAAAAAGTATGGCATCAAGGATTGAAGAAGTAGCAAAAGATTGTGATGTTGAGATTATTTACGGTGGACAGCCCCTTTATTACTATATAGTAGCCGTAGAATAAATATATTAAGGTTTCTTAGGTCCTGCCTAAGAAACTCATCCTTTTAGGGGTGTTGACATGCTGGATTCAAATATTCAATTCTTAAAGGGAGTAGGACCGAACAGGGCTTTAAAGCTGCAAAAGTTAAATATATTTACCATAGGTGACCTGTTAAATTATTTGCCGGTTAAATATGAAGACAGAAGAAAAGTAAAGACTATAAACGAAATATCAGAGCCGGGCAAATACCTTTTAAAAGTCAAGCTTATTGAAAAACCCAAACATAACAGAATAAAAAAGAACATGACCATTATAAAGGCAATATGTAAGGATGATACGGGATTTATCACTCTTACATTTTTCAATAATGACTTTTTAATGGATAAGCTTATTACAGGTGAGTGGTACTATGTTTTTGGCAATGTTAAAATTGCCTATGGAAAATTAGAAACTACAAATCCTGAAATCGAATCGGCGGACAAGGACTGGAAAGCAGGCAGGATAATGCCTGTTTACGGCCTTACCTACGGCTTGTCCAACAACGAAATCACAAAGCTGGTAAAAACTGCCTTTGAGATATATTATAACAGCATCCATAATATTTTGCCGGAAGAAATTATTAAGGAATACAAGCTTACTTCAAGGAAAGAAGCTTTAATAAATCTGCATTTTCCAAGCGATTTAAGGAAGTATTCCCTGGCTAAAAAAACCTTGGCTTTTGAAAAATTATTGATAATGCAGCTGGGGCTTTTTAACATAAAGAATAATTTTTTGAAAGAAATAAGCCATATAAGGTTGAATAATAAGGACCTGGCCGAAAGAATGCTGGCCTACCTGCCTTACAAGCTGACAAATGCCCAGTTTAAGGTTATTGATGAAATAAATGAAGATTTAAAAAGCAATAAGGCAATGAACAGGCTCATACAAGGAGATGTGGGCTCAGGAAAAACAGTGGTTGCTGTTTACACCATGCTGGTTGCAGTCAGCTCCGGGTACCAGGCATCAATGATGGCACCGACAGAGATCCTGGCTCTACAACATTATGAAACCATTAAAGAATGCATAGATTTGGCAGGACTTAATATTAAGGCGGAAGTCCTGACGGGGTCAACAAAGGCAAAAGAGAGGCAGGAAATCCTAAGAAAGCTTAAGGACGGGGAGTTGGACATTATTGTGGGAACTCATGCCCTCATTGAAGACAATGTGGAATTTAAAAACCTAGGCCTTGTGGTTACGGACGAGCAGCACCGCTTTGGGGTAAGACAGAGGGCAAAGCTTTCCAATAAGGGAAATGCTCCTCATATTTTGGTCATGACAGCAACACCCATACCCAGGACCTTGGCCCTGATGTTATATGGAGATCTGGATATATCCTTGATAGATGAAATGCCTCCGGGAAGACAAAAAGTCATTACCTATGTCATATCGGAAAAGGAAAAGGAAAGAGCCTACGATTTTATCAAAAAACACCTTGACAGCGGCAGGCAAGCCTATATCATAGCCCCCTTGGTGGAAGAATCCGAAAACCTTGATTTAGATTCAGCCACAGACCTGTATGAAGAATTAAAGTCTTCATATTTTTCAGGATACAGCTTAGGTCTCCTGCACGGGAAAATGACCTCCGGCGAAAAAGAAGAAGTAATAAATAAGTTTTATGAGGGAAAAATAAGTGCGCTTGTTTCAACCACGGTTGTTGAGGTTGGCGTAAATGTCCCCAATGCAACGGTTATGCTGGTTTTGAATGCCGAAAGATTTGGACTGGCTCAGCTTCACCAGCTAAGAGGGAGAGTCGGCAGAGGCAGGTACCAGTCCTACTGTATTTTGGTAAACGAAAGCAAGAGCAAGAAATCAAGGGACAGGATGAATATATTGAAAAGAACAAACAACGGATTCATAATTGCTGAAGAAGATATGAGAATAAGGGGACCCGGTGATTTTTTCGGGGTAAGGCAGCATGGACTATCAAAATTTGATATACAAAACATTGTCAATGATGTTGAAACCCTCCAGCAGGTCCGGCTCTTATCAAAGAAGATAATGAAAGAAAACCCGGGACTAACCGGTCCCGGTTACCAAAATTTAAAAAGGGAAATTGCCAATCTGTTTAAAGATGAGACAATTGCATTTAATTGACAAAAAGTGAAGTCTGTCATTCTGAACGTACGTGAAGAATCCCATGAGATTCTTCTAAGCTCAGGAGTACAAATAATATAATAACGCTTTGGGAAGAGATTATTATGCGAATAATATCCGGAACAAACAAAGGTAAGAAACTTTTTGCTCCCCAGGGAGAAAGGGTAAGACCTACAGGGGATAAAGTTAAAGAGGCGATTTTTAACATAATAGGGCCTATAGATGAAGAAGCCCTTGTATTAGAGTTGTTTGCAGGTTCAGGGAGCATAGGAATCGAATTTCTGGCAAGGGGGGCCAAACACTGCACATTTGTGGATGTATCACGTAAAAGCTTGAATTATGTCAAAAAAAATTTAGACTTATGCAATTTTTATGATAGGGCAAGGGTATTATTAAGTGATTATGAAAAGGCAATAATTAATTTATCAAAGGACCGTGAAAAGTTTGACTATATATTTGCCGATCCTCCCTATGACCTGAAAATATGCAATAAAATTGCAAAATTAGTCCTTGAATCAAATATTTTAAAAGATGGAGGCCTGCTTATAATTGAGAGCGATAAATCCGAAAAAGTAATTGATATCAATCAGACAAATATGATAGAATGTAAAGAGAAAATATACGGAAGGACAAAAATAAGCATTATCAGATATTTGGAGGAAAAATGAAAGTATTGTACACTGGGAGCTTTGACCCGATAACAGTTGGCCACCTGGATATAATAAAAAGAATCTCAAAAATGTTCGATACGGTTGTAGTAACAGTATTTAACAATAAAGAAAAAAAATACTGGTTTTCAATAGAAGAAAGATGTCAAATGGTAAAAGACGCAGTTAAAGATTTAAAAAACGTAGAGGTCGATTTTACTGAAGGCTTGGTTGTGGATTATTGCAAAAATAATAATATAAGCATTATAATAAGAGGCTTAAGAGCTGTATCGGACTATGAGTATGAGTTGGCCGTATCAAGCATCAACAAACATCTGAATCAGGAATTGGAAACCATTTTTTTGGTTGCATCACCTCAATACTCCTTTTTAAGCTCCAGTATAGTAAAGGATGTAGCGGAACACGGAGGAAATTTTGAAGATTTGGTTCCAGAAAATGTTGCATATTGTATAAAAAGATTACTTGGGAGGAAGTAAAATGGATATTTTAAATTTACTGGAAAGGATCGAAGATATTATAGAAGATGCTTCTAAGTTTCCTTTATCAAGCAAGGTAATGGTTGACAAGGAAGAAATATTGGAGGTAATAAATGAAATCAGGTTAAAGCTGCCTGATGAAATCAACAGGGCTTCATGGGTTGCAAAAGAGAGACAAAGGATACTGAATGAAGCTCAGAGTGAAGCAGATGAGCTGATTGAAAGAGCAAAAGAGCAGCAGAAGCTTTTGCTCGAGGAAAGCGAAATAACCAGACAGGCTAAGATTTATGCAAACCAATTAATACAAGAAGCTGAGCAAAAAGCAAACGAAATGAAAACCGGGGCCTACAATTACAGTGATGAAATATTGTCCAAGCTCCAGGAAAAAATAAGAGAAATAAATAATATTATAGAAGAAAACAGGGAAGAATTAAAAAACATGTAAATAAAAAAGAACCAACTCCATGGCTGAGCATGGAGGGTTCTTTTGTTTAGCTGTTTATTTTACAGAACATTGTCGATCCTGTGCCTGTAATCCTCCATTATTTCAGAGAAGATGTCTCCTATGGGAGGAGGAGTGAAGGTAATCGTATTTGCCCCTGCATTTATGGTTTCTAAAATGCTTTCGGGTGTGGGACCTCCCGTCGCAATTATGGGGAAGTAGGGGTGTTTTTCCCGGATTTGCCTTACTATTCTTGGAGTATTGGCTCCTCCTGATACGTTGAAAATTGAAGCTCCTGCTTTAATCCTTGATTCGAAGTCCTCTTTTTCCGAAACAATGGTAATTATAATAGGTATATCAATACGCTTTTTCATTTCGCATATAAGCTCATTTTTGGTCGGAGCATTCAAAACTACTCCGTAAGCTCCCGTTAATTCCGCATTTAAGGCAATATCGACGGACCTTTGTCCGGATGTAATGCCTCCTCCAACCCCTACGAATACCGGGGTGGAAGATAATTCAATTATGGCCTGGTTGATGGCTATTTGCGGAGTAAAGGGATATACTGCGATTACACCGTCTGCATTGTTGTTTTTTATGATTGCCAGGTCAGTGGTATAGATTAAAGATTTTATTCGCTTGCCGAATACTTTTATGCCGCTGGCATTATATATTTCCTGAGGCATTTGTATAGGCTTCTTTTTCAGCAGGGATTCTATGGTGGGTACAAACTTTTTATCTTTAACTTCAGTGTTCGTTTTAACAGCATCACTGTAATTGTCTATGATAATTTCTTGTTTATCGCTCATATTAAACTCCTTTTTCTGTTTATTATACTAAATTTTCGGGTATCATTCAATATAAATAATATAAGTCATTGTACTTGGCGGAGGATGCTTTGGGTAAATTAAGACTTAATGGGACAGTAGAGCTGGAAACTGAAAGATGTCTGCTCAGAAGATTTAAAATGTCGGACGTCCATGAAATATATGCCAATTGGTTAAGCGATGAGGATTCGGCCAAATATAATGCCTGGAAGGTCCATTCTTCCATAGAGGTAACTAAGGGATACCTGGCGGAATGGATTGATTCTTATAAAAATAATTACTACCTTCACTGGGCTGTTGAAGATAAGGCTACAAAAGAAGTAATCGGCTCGGTCTCGGTTTCCAACATAAAAAAAAGAAAAAAGAGTTGCGAAATCGGCTACACAATAGCAAAAAAACTCTGGAACCAGGGAAGAGCCACGGAGGTATTGATCAGGGTGCTGGATTATTTAACCCGGGAAGCAGGCTTTGAAAAAGTTTATGCCCTTCATGACATAAGAAATGAAGCATCAGGCAGGGTTATGGAAAAGGCAGGCATGAAATTTGTAAAAAACAAAACACAAATCTTCTTGTACAGCAATAATATAATAATGAAATGCAGGATGTATGAGTTTAATAGGTATGGGGACACACCTCTCTAAATAGGGTCAGTCTCTGCAGGCTCGAGGAATGTCCCCAGTTTGGAAGGACACGCATCATAGGGACAATAATCCTGGGGAATCATCCCCAAGAAAGGCACCTCAAAATAAAATTGTTGATTTAAGAATCTTTTATGATATAATATAATGGTTAATTCACAAATCTTGGTAAATGTCAATAATTGACTGATACATACAATAACTAAGAATAGGAGAGGACAAAATGAGTTCAAAAATACTGAAAAAAGAAAAGAATATCGTTACACTGGAATTTACGGTTTCAAAAGATGACTTTGAAAAAGCTGTGAATAAAGCATATTTAAAAGTAAAGAATAATATAAACATTAAGGGATTCAGGAAAGGAAAGGCTCCAAGACATATTATTGAAAAAATATATGGAAAGAGCATTTTTTATGATGAAGCCCTGGATATAGCAGTACAGGAAGCATATCCGGCTGCAGTTGAAGAGCTTCAATTAGACATAATCGACAGCCCCAAAATTGATGTTGAAAAATTCGAGGAAGGGGAAGACCTGGTTTTTAAAGCTGAAGTTGAAGTGATGCCAGAGGTTGAACTTCCCCAATACAAGGGTGTAGAAGTCGTAAAAACGGATATTAAGGTAACAGATGATGATATTCAAAGGGAATTAAAGCATATTCAGGATAAAAACGCCAGAATAGTTGAAGTTACAAACAGACCTGTACAAAAAGGCGACTTCGTAACCATTGATTATGAAGGATTTGTGGGAGAAGAAAAATTCGAAGGAGGCACGGCCGAGAATCAAACCCTGGAAATCGGCTCTAATTCATTTATACCCGGCTTTGAAGACCAGTTGACAGGTAAAAGCAAGGGTGAAGAAGTACAGGTAAAGGTAACATTCCCGGAAGACTACCATGCTGAAAACCTAAGAGGCAAGGAAGCAGTCTTCAATGTGAAAATACATGAAATAAAAGCAAAAGAGCTTCCGGAACTGGATGATGAATTTGCAAAAGATGTAAGTGAATTTGACACCCTGGAAGAGCTGAAGGAGGATATAAGAAAAGTATTGGAACAAAAGGCTGCCGACCAGATCAGGATATCAAATGACAACAATGTAATAACAAAGATAGTAAATGATACTGACCTTGAAGTGCCTGAAGTTTTGATCCAAAGAGAAATCGAGTATCTCGGAAGAAACTATGAGCAGCACTTACGTCAGCAAGGTTTTACGGGCAAGGAATATGATGAGCTTATAAACAATTTGGTAAATCAATATAAAGAAAGCGCAAGACCGCAAGCTGAATTTAATGTTAAGACGGAACTGGTTCTGGATGCCATAATTAAAAAAGAAGGAATAAATGTTTCCGAAGATGAAATAAAAGAAGAAGTTGACAAAATAGCCCAGTCATACAAGATTGAAGAAGACAGACTGGAAGGTTTCAAAGACAGCATCATGAATTCCAGCAAAGGCTATATTGAAGAAACCCTTCAAAAGAGAAAAGTGATCGACATGCTTGTGGAAAATGCGGTTTTTGTTGATGCTCCTGAAAAAAAGGAGACAGTTGAAATCTTAGAAAGCGAAGAAAAGGAAGAAGGTCAAAAAGACCAGGATTGACATTAAGATATATTTAAGAAATATAAGTACAATTAAGATAGATAGAAATATAATATAGGAGGAATAAAGATGACGTTAATACCATATGTGATCGAACAAACCGGCAGAGGTGAAAGATCTTACGATATATATTCAAGACTTTTAAAAGACAGAATAATAATACTCAGCGATGAAGTCAATGATGCCACTGCAAGTTTAGTAGTTGCCCAAATGCTGTTTTTGGAGTCTGAGGACCCTGACAAGGATATCCAGTTTTATATAAATTCACCCGGAGGCTCAATAACGGCAGGTATGGCAATCTATGACACCATGCAGTGTATAAAGCCCGATGTATCCACAATATGCGTCGGAATGGCCGCAAGCATGGGTGCCTTCCTGCTTTTGTCGGGAACAAAAGGAAAGAGATTTGCACTTCCCAATTCGGAAATAATGATTCACCAACCTTTGGGAGGTATGCGGGGCCAGGCTTCAGACATAAAAATACATGCCGACAGGATAATCAAGTTAAGAGATAAATTAAACAGGATAATCAGCGAAAAGACAGGGCAACCCATAACTAAAGTTGAACAAGATACGGACAGGGATAACTTTATGACTGCGGAGGAAGCAAAAGCCTATGGCATAATAGATGGTATTATTGCTAAAAGAAAATAAGGAGTGTATTAATGGGCAAAGGAAATGAAAAACAAATTAAATGCTCGTTTTGCGGAAAGACTCAGGAGCAGGTGAGGAGGCTCATAGCAGGTCCTGATGTATATATATGCGATGAATGTATAGAGCTTTGTCATAACATAGTAGATGAAGATATAAATTTATTTGAAGAATATGATTTTACGGATCTACCGAAACCTAAAGAAATAAAAGAAAAGTTGGATGAATACGTGGTACAGCAGGAATATGCAAAAAAAACTTTGGCAGTAGCTGTATACAATCATTATAAAAGGATAAATCACAAAACTAAGGATAATGATGTAGAAATCCAAAAAAGTAACATATTATTATTGGGACCTACAGGCAGCGGAAAGACATATTTGGCCCAGACCCTGGCAAAGCTTCTGAATGTACCCTTTGCCATAGCTGATGCAACATCTTTGACAGAAGCAGGATATGTAGGCGAAGATGTGGAGAACATATTGCTTAAACTCTTGCAGGCAGCAGATTTTGATGTGGAGAGGGCTGAAAAGGGTATAATATATATTGATGAAATTGATAAAATTTCAAGACGTTCAGAGAATCCTTCAATTACGAGGGATGTAAGCGGAGAAGGAGTTCAACAGGCCCTTTTAAAAATACTTGAAGGCACTGTTGCCAATGTTCCGCCCCAGGGGGGAAGAAAACATCCTCATCAGGAGTTTATTCAGATAGATACAACCAATATCCTCTTCATACTGGGAGGTGCCTTTGACGGCTTAGAAAAAATTATTCAAAGAAGAGTAGGTAAAAAAAGCATTGGCTTTGGAGCTGACATAACTAGCAACACTTCCATGGATACGGATGTCTTGTTAAAACAGGTACAGTCACAAGACTTGTTGAAATACGGGATGATTCCGGAATTTGTGGGAAGGGTGCCGGTAATAGTAGCCTTGGAGAAATTAGACAAAAAGGCCCTGATGTCAATTTTGACAGAGCCAAAAAATGCCTTGATCAAGCAATACAAAGAATTATTCAAGATGGATAATGTAGAGCTGGAAATCGAAAAGGAAGCTCTTGAAGTGATAGCCGAGAAGGCACTGGAGATTAACACCGGAGCAAGGGGCTTAAGGGGAATTCTTGAAAGCACCATGACTGAAGTAATGTATGAGATTCCCTCGAGAAATGACGTTAAAAAATGCGTCATTACCAAAGATACGATAATCAATAAGACCGAACCCAAATTAGTATTAATTAAGAAGCCTGTCTCCGGTAAAAAGGAGAATGCTTCATAAACTGCCTGCCTTTGCAGGCAGTTTTCATAACATAACCCCATAATGCCAATATGCAGGACCGGAGGGAGTGAAGAAATTGGAGAAGAAACCTGTCCATGAAGGAGAGAGTATGATAAATAATTATAAGATAGAAAGAAGAAGCCTGCCCTTGATTCCCATAAGGGGGATAGGGATTTTCCCTAACACGGTATTACATTTTGATATCGGAAGGGAAAAATCAATAAATGCGTTGGAAGAAGCAATGCTTGAAGACTCGGACATTTTTTTGACCGTGCAGAAGGTTGCGGATTTGGAATCGCCCGGTGAAAATGATTTTTATGAGATCGGAGTCATTTGCAAAATCAAACAAATGATAAAAATGCCGGGAGACAATATAAGAGTATTGGTGGAAGGCAAAAATAGGGCTAAAATTGTGTCTATAACTCAAAACGATCCTTATTTTGAGGTAGTTTTGGATGAATATATATATGATGACAGCCAGCCGTGGGATGACAAAATGGAGGCCATGGTCCGCCTCACCCTGAGCAATTTTGAAGAATACGCTTTAATATATGCCAAGATAGCCCCTGACGCAGTAATATCCTTAAAAGAAATAAGGAATCCTGATAAGCTTGCCGATGTGGTTGCTTCATACATATACCTGAGAACAAATCAAAAGCAGTCTCTTTTGGAAATATTCGACCCCTATAAGAGGCTTGAATCAATCAACAAACTCTTGGCCAAGGAGATAAAAGTCCTCCAGATAGAAAACGAAATAAACGAATTAGTGAAAAAACAAGTAAGCGAATTTCAAAAAGACTATTATTTAAAGGAGCAGATGAGGGCTATTCAAAAAGAATTGGGGGAAGATGAAGGAACAGACTATGAAGTTGAAGAATACCTTCAAAAAATAGCAAAAGCCCACATGCCCAAGGATGTGAAGGAAAAGGCAGAAAAAGAAGTCAACAGGCTTTTAAAGATTTCGCCTTCATCTCCGGATGCCGGGGTTATCAGAACTTATGTTGACTGGCTTTTGGATTTGCCCTGGGATAAGAAGACAAAGGATAATACTGATTTAAGAAAAGCAAGGGCAATACTTGCTGAAGACCATTACGGCCTGGAAGAGGTCAAAGAAAGAATATTGGAATATTTGGCTGTAAAACAGATTAAAAAAGATATGAAAGGTCCTATTTTGTGCTTCGTGGGCCCTCCCGGAGTAGGAAAGACTTCGATTGCAAAATCCATAGCCCGAGCCATGAACAGAAAATACGTGCGTATTTCCTTGGGAGGAGTAAGGGATGAAGCAGAAATCAGGGGCCACAGGAGAACATATATAGGGGCCATTCCCGGAAGGATAATATCATCCATAGCAAAGGTCAAGGTAAATAACCCGGTATTTTTGTTGGATGAAATAGACAAGTTAAACAGTGATTTTAAGGGAGACCCGGCTTCGGCTTTGTTGGAGGCCCTGGATCCGGAACAAAACAATACCTTTACAGACCACTATATAGAAGCTCCCTTCAACCTGCAAAATGTAATGTTCATTACAACTGCAAATACGACGGCCACCATACCGGGACCTCTTTTAGACAGGATGGAAATCATTGAAATATCAGGTTACACGGATGTGGAAAAAAGACATATTGCGGAAAAATACCTGATAAAAAAACAGCTTTCCGAGCATGGGCTCAAGTCAAACCAGGTAAGAATTTCAACAAATGCAATAAATGAAATAATAGAAAGATACACCAGGGAATCGGGAGTAAGGGACTTAGAGAGAAACATAGGCAAATTAATAAGGAAAGCAGCCGTACAAATAGCTGAAAAAAACAAAAAATCTGTTTCTATTAACAATTTAAATATCAAGAATTACCTGGGCATCCCCAAGTATGATTATGATACGGCCTATGAAGAAGACCAGGTGGGGGTTGTTACAGGTCTGGCCTGGACCCAGGTAGGAGGAGAGACCCTATTTGTCGAAGTAAATACCATGAAGGGTGACGGAAAACTTCAGCTGACGGGACAGTTGGGGGATGTGATGAAGGAGTCTGCAATGGCTGCCTTGAGTTATATAAAAGCAAATGCTGAAAAATTAAATATTGACTACCAGATTTTCAAGGAAACCGACATTCATGTCCATGTACCTGAAGGTGCAATTCCAAAGGATGGACCTTCAGCTGGAATAACCATGGCAACAGCTATGATATCAGCTTTGACAAAGAAGCCGGTAAGAAAAGACGTTGCAATGACAGGAGAAATTACAATCACCGGAAGAGTTTTACCCATAGGAGGACTCAAGGAAAAATTACTGGCAGCCAAGAGGGCAGGAATTAAAAAAGTTGTGCTCTGCACCAAAAATAAAGCTGATGTTTCAAAAATAGATCCGAAAATAATCCGGTCCATGGAAATCGTCTATGTGGATAAAATTGATGATGTGGTAAAAGAAGCATTACGATGAAAGAAAAATAATAAAAACAATCACTCACGATTTCGACCGTTGTCGTATCCTGCAAATGTTCGCTCATTATTTTTATTATTCTTTAATAAGGGGTTTATTTGCAAAAGAAAGAATGTGATCCTTCGCTTACGCTCAGGATGACACAAAGAAAACAACCGCTTACGATTTCGGTTCAGAAAAGAAAGGATAAGATATGATTATCAGAAAAGCTGAGTTTTTGATTTCTGCTGTGAATAAAGACCAGTATCCGGATATGGGACTTCCTGAAATAGCTTTTGCCGGCAAATCAAACGTCGGAAAATCATCAATGATAAATGCCCTGCTTAACAGGAGAAATCTTGCAAGGGTCAGCTCAGAGCCGGGTAAGACTCAAACCTTGAATTTTTACAATATAAACGATGAATTCAACTTTGTGGACCTTCCGGGATACGGTTATGCCAAAGTATCAAAGGCAGAGCAAGCCAAATGGGCTGATATGATCGAGACATATTTGCACGGAAGAAAAGAACTGAAAGAAGTTATACTTTTGGTCGACATGAGGCATGAGCCCGGCAAGAATGACCTTATGATGTATGACTGGATTAGAAGTTTTGGCTTTACAGGTTATATAATAGCCACAAAAACAGATAAGCTTTCAAGATCCCAGCAGATAAAAAGCATGGACGTAATTAAAAAAACAATGCAGGTAAAGGATACGGGTTTAATATATCCCTTTTCTTCAACAAGTAAACAGGGTCTTGAAGAAGTTTGGGACCTCTTCAATAGTATAATAAATCTACAAAAATAGACAAAACCTTAAAAAATTAAGGGAAAACCTGGCTGATATAATATACTTTCTTGTTTAGCCGCATAAAAACAGGGTATATTATAAAAAGGGAGGAATATGAGCTTATGCATTTTGCAGTTGAGAGAAGAATTAACAGTGACCTGAAGTGCGGCAAGGAGACCATTGATGAAATTCTTCAAAATATAAAAGAAATAGTTGACCCGGACACTTTTTTTAATACTAAGCTGATATTAAACGAACTTATGATAAACAGCGTCATCCACGGCAACTGTGGAGACATGAATAAAATGATAGATATAAAGGTTTATATAAATAAATCAAAAATCACCATTGAAGTTAAGGACGAAGGTGCGGGTATCTGCTGTGATATTAAAGACTACGGAGAATATGACTACCTGGAATCAGGAAGAGGTCTGATGCTGGTGGAAGGACTTTCGGATATACTTAATGTTGACGGGAATACTGTTACATGCATACAATATTTAAAATAATCATTTTATTAAAATATAAAATTTGCTATAATAAACACTACGGTGTTTATTTTTTTAATAGGTATGGGGACACACCTTCTTTGGTGTGAGTCTGCGGAGCAAGTCAGAAGGAATGTCCCCAAAATCAAAAGGGATACCCTCTTTATTTAGGAAAAACCTGTGTGGCAGGAGAAAGGTCCCAATTTGGAGCTGCTATGGACAAGATAAAGCTTTCAGTCAGAGAATTGGTCGAATTTGTTTTTAAAAGCGGAGATATAAGCGCGAAAAATTTAAGTATAGACAGGGCCATGGAAGGGGTAAAGGCTCATAAGGTCCTCCAGTCTCAAATGGGTGACGGGTACCAAAAGGAATTCTACCTGAAAAGTGAATTCAACTTCCGTGGAATTTTGTTTTTTATCGAAGGAAGGGCTGACGGGATTTTAGTTGAAGATGATGAAATAACAATAGATGAGATCAAAACTACCTATACGGATTTAAGCCTCGTTGATGAAAACTACAATTCTGCCCATATGGCCCAGGCCAAGTGTTATGCTTATATGTACGGCTTGTTGCATAAGAGGGACAAGCTCAATGTTCAGCTCAGGTATTACAATCTTGATACCCAGGAAACTAAGACAATAAAACAAGTATTTACTTTTGAAGAATTGGAAGCCTTTTTTTATGCCCTTTTGGAAACTTACCTGGACTGGGCCCAAACAATCATAAATCTCCGCAATGAGAGAGACAAAACAATAGAAGAGATCAATTTTCCCTTTAAAGACTATCGCAAGGGACAAAGAGAGTTTTCCGTAGCTGTTTACAGGACTATCGAGTCGGGTAAAAAGCTTTTTGCCCAGGCTCCCACAGGAGTAGGAAAGACGATTTCTGTTTTGTTTCCTGCCATAAAATCAATGCAGGGAAATAATTCAAAGATATTTTATTTGACAGCCAAATCCTCGACCAAGACCATAGCCTTCAATACTGTAAAAATCATGCATGAACAGGGTCTCAGGCTGAGGACCGCCATTATTACGGCCAAGGACAAAATATGTTTCATGGAAGAAACAAGGTGCGAGCCGGAATACTGTCCTTATGCCAAGGGCTACTACGACAAATTGAACATCCCACTGAGGGATACAATAAAGAATGCCTGTTTGTATGACCGTGTATTTATAGAAAACCTGGCAAAAACCCATGAGCTGTGCCCATTTGAATTAAGCCTTGATTTAGCCTATATGTCTGATATAGTGATTTGTGACTACAATTATTATTTCGACCCCAGGGTTGCCTTGCAGAGGGAAGATGTATTCAATAACGACAAGGACATACTCCTTGTAGACGAAGCCCACAACCTTGAAGACCGGGCACGAAACATGTATTCTCCCGAAATCATCAAGGAAGAATTTTATGAAGTCTACAAGATGATGAAGGCTCAGAAAGGCTTAAGCAAAGAATTATACAATATAAACAAGAAATTCCTGGACATCAAAAAGAGTACCGATAAGACAGAAATCTTAAAAAATCCTCCGGAAGATCTGATAAATGCTTTGCGAAAATTCACGGTTAAGGCCGAGAAATATTTTCATGACAACAAAAACGAAAAAGTTCCGGATGAGCTTACAGATATATATTTTAAGAGCACATTTTTCATAAAAATATCGGAAATAGCCGATGATAATTTTTGTTATTACACTGACAGGTCCAATAATGAAACAAGGGTAAAATTATTCTTGATAGACCCTTCAGGTATTTTAAAGGAAATTGAAAAAAAAGCCCGGTCATCGATTTTCTTTTCAGCAACCCTGACCCCTTTAAAATATTTCAGGTATATGCTGGGGGGAGATGAGGATGACTATATAATGAAAATAAGCTCACCCTTCAGGAGGGAAAACTTAAACCTGCTGATAAGCGCGGATATATCGATGAAATATTCCTTAAGGGATTCAAATATCGAAAGGGTTTGTGAATACATAAATGCATTGGTAGCTGGAAAAAAGGGTAATTACCTGGTATTTTTCCCATCTTATCATTTCATGAACAAGGTTTATAAAACTTATGAATCCTTGTATGATACATCCTGCATCACGGTCCAAAAACAGGGAATAAAGGAAGAAGACCAGAGAGACCTGATAAGCAGGTTTGAAAATGAGCGAAATGTGGTGGTTTTCACCGTAATTGGCGGTGTTTTTTCAGAAGGAATCGATTTGCCCCTTGATAAACTGATAGGGGCGGTTATAATAGGTACCGGAATACCACAAATTTGTTTTGAAAGGGATATAATAAAAGCATTCTTTAATGATAAAATGAATTCCGGCTATGATTTTGCATATAAATACCCGGGTTTCAACAAGGTACTACAGTCGGCAGGCAGGGTAATTAGGACGGAAGAGGATAAGGGAACTGTTTTATTGATTGATTCAAGATTTTGCCAATATACATACTTGAATTTGTTTCCGGACCACTGGAAACATTATAAAATAATATCATCAGCGGAAGAAATAAAAAATAATTTGCTTTGAAAGGAAGACAATATGATTAAAATATTATCCGAAAGAAATGTAAAAAATAATCACATAATCAGCAAAGAAGAAGCGGAGCTCCTGGCAGGTCAGGCAAAGATTTATGAGGTTGTCAGGGTTATAAAGGGTAAGCCTGTATTTTTAAGGGAACACTTCGATCGAATGAGTGAAAGCATCCGTTTGAGCGGGATAAAGGGTCAAATTGATTATGAAGAATTCAGGAAATCAACGGAACTGCTTATAAAAGAAAACCCTTTTAAAAATTTAAACATCAGGATTTCGTATCTATATGATAAGGAGCCTGTTACTGTCTTTTATTTCATAGAAAGCTACTATCCCACAAGGGAAGAATTCCTTCAGGGGATACACACCATTACGGTGAAAATGGAAAGAGAAAATCCCAATATTAAGACATATCAAAAGGAACTGAAGGATGAAGTGGGCAGGACCATAAAAGCAAAAAAGGCCTTTGAAGCCATCCTTATAAATCATGACGGCACCATAAGCGAGGGAAGCAAGTCAAATATTTTTTTCGTAAAGGGAAATAAACTCATAACTCCGCCGGATTCATCGGTTTTATTGGGGGTCACCAGAAGCAAGGTAATATATGTTTGTGAAAAAAACGGAATAGAAATCGAAAAAAGGGTAATAAGACTTGATGAAATAGAAGGATTCGACGGGGCTTTCATAACAGGAACATCAAATGACGTGTTACCGATTAGAACAATTGATGACAGAGTCTTTGCTTCACCTCATAATGAACTTATAAAGAGGGTGTCCGAGCTTTATCTGGAGGAAGTTAGAAAAGAAATTGAATAAAACACAAAAATGGCCTTGTGGCCATTGTTGTGAAGCATTAATATGCATAAAAGGGGTATTGGGAATATATTCGGTTATCGGGGGGGATAACCACAATAATTATAGCAAACTAGCCTAGGTTATGCAAGCATTTTTTACAATTTTCGACATGTAAAAGTCGAAACGTGAATTGACAAAGTAAATGCAACCCCATGATTCAAATATAGTTGCATTTAATCTTGCAAATTTAAAGTTGCATTTAGTTATGCAATATATATTAATATTAGTTTTTTTTATTAATTTGTATCTCT